>Ga0214542_1011025_pt1 | contig 12685 bp, 12 predicted proteins | sample CNSS1metaG_FD_160096 | JGI IMG/M metagenome (GOLD analysis project Ga0214542, IMG submission 160096) | Root nodule microbial communities from cowpea collected in UCLA plant growth center, Los Angeles, California, USA - CNSS1 | ecosystem: Host-associated > Plants > Roots > Nodule | place: USA...
AGTCTAGGTTTTCATTTCCCTTTTACCTTTTTTTGTTCTTTGGATCTCCTTTGTGGGTGGTATTTTTCTTATTTGCTTTGGTGTATATGTTTTGTGTGATACTGGAAGGTATTTGTATTGATGATATGTTTTTTTGTTTTTGATATTGTCATTTTTCCTAGGTTTTAATGGCTAAGAAGTTGGATATGATTAAAGATATTGATAGCAGGAGGGAGACCCTGAAACTTGGTGTGAGAGTGCTTGATTTGTGGTATATTCATAACCGCGAATCCAATGTGCACCTTGAAATGATTTTGATTGATCAAAAGGTAATAATTATGTAATTTTTCTTTTGTCGTTTATTGTGTTTGAGAATCTTCTATTACTGGTTCTTGGATTGGCATATCATTTGTTAGGGGGACAAGATACATTGCATAGTTAAGAAGGACGAATTTGATATCTAGGATGGTAAGTTGAAGGAAGGCGATACATATATCATGCACAATTTCAAAATTGTGAAAAATGATGGTCAGTATAGAGTGTGTGAACATCCTTTTAAATTGTTGTTTATCGGAGCCACTTTTGTTCGTCCCCAAGCTATTGCAAATGTAACCAAAAAAGTTTACCAATTTTGAAGTATAAAAGAGGTAGTGGCTGGTAATTTGTCTCCGGATGTGTTGATTGGTATGTACAATTAGAATGATTTTATTTGATTTGTTTAGGCAAGTATGATGTTGTAATTATTCCTGCTTTCAATTTGTAATCTTTATGATTTCAGATTAGATCGGTTGGGTAGATAACGTCAAAACTAAGGTGCAATCTAAAAATGTTGTTTTTAGTTTGATGGATCTGAGGTAATGACGTCATAATGATTATTTTTACACCTCATATTATTTATTTTAACAGAATTGTTCATATGCAGTGGTGGTGTAGTTTCTTGTACGTTATGGGATGAATATTGCAAGAAATTTTTAGAAAGGTATAATGACAATCCGAATACAGACAAGTTGGTTATGATTCTTACTCAAGCCAAGGTTAAAGCAGCTACAAGTAGTTATGTTGTTATTTTATTTGTTTGTCAAAAGATCTTTATTATGTTCCAGATCAATTTTGGTTTGAATAGGGGAATGGCCAATGTCTGTGTCCAATACATGGAATGGGACCAAATTACTTATGGATGATGATATTCCTGAAATTATGCAATTCAAATAACGATTAAATGAGTAATTATCGTAACTTTGTTTCAAATTTTTGTAAAATATGTACATGATTATGTATGAGTCATATAATAATTCAATTGTAAACAGATGTTTTATGATTACTTATATTTTAGAATCTCTGCTGATGAATTAACAATAATGAGTCAATCTGGTAGTCAACTGACTTAGTCCTCCCAATACAGTGATGCTGAAAGATTTGTTTATAAATGTTTAGTGAAGAGCATTTCTGAAATTCCATTGATAAAAAAGGTATGTTTATAAACAAAGGTATTCTATTGTTTTGATTATATAGTAGATTGTTCGGTATTTGACTAAATTATTTTCCTTTAGGAAATCATATGTGTGACTATGGCCATAACTATTAAGTTTAGTCTTGATAACGATGGGTGGGTACTACTTGGTTTGTAATCATTGTAACAAAAGAACTAATGAAACTGGTCCTTTCAAATGCACCTATTGTGATCAAGAAAACAACATTCCCATGTTCAAGTTAGTATGTTATTTTATATTCATTCAAGTTAATATGATCAGCTTTTTGTATTTGATTTGTTATAATATTCCAAATGTTTATAAGCATAAACTTCAGTTACAAGTTTGTGATGATGCGTTTAATTATGCTAACTTTGTGGTGTGGGATCAAGAATGTCGAAACATTATTGGTATTTCCGCTGAAGAATTGCAAAAGAAAATGATAAAGGTTAATATTGTCAACATCAGTCTCATTAGTTCCTTTGTCATTCATATTAAATTCTTTTTGTTTTCATTTGTAAATTAGGTGGGTGAAGATGATCCCAAGTGCTTTCCTGATGACTTGGATGTAATGTTAGGTTGTATTCTTGCCTTCAAAATTCCAACCCAACCAAGGAACAGATGTGCCTCTGTCGTTAAAGTGTCTAACTTACCTAAAATAATCAATTACATTAAGAAGCTTATACAACTCGTACAGGTAATTATTTTGAATAATACTTCTTTGGTATACTTCATATCTGCTTTTAAATTATACACTTTATTGAATATGCTATTATTCTAATATTTTTGTATTTCATAGCTTGTTGAGTGCAGTCATAAGAACATAATTTATCTAGGAGGTGATACTTCTAGTGGCATGGTAAGTCCTTTTAAATCTGTCTTCAATTTGTTCTATGTATTGATTGATTTTCTAATTTTCCAGTGACATAAACTACATTTTAATATTATTGTTTCATCATGTTATTTGGTTAGATTGCTAAATTTCGTTCAAAAGGGGTTTGTAATTTAGCAGCAGACACTGATAATGACTTGGTAATTATTTTTGTATTTATTGAATTATGTATTTTGCATTTTTTTTAAAGTTATAATTAATATACTTATAATTTATAAATTGATGCAGATGAGTTTGAGTGGAACAGCTGACAATGATTCTGATAATTCTTCTTTGGGTACTCCATCAAAGAGAATCCTTCCAAATAGTGGTGTTTTTGTAGAATCGTCTCAAGACATAAAGTCTGGTGAACTATCAGCTACCAAGCCCATGAAGACCATCAAGAAGGAAATCGAGTGACTGGACTATGTTGTTTGGTTTTTTGGAATTTGATGAATTAATAATTTCATCACTTTTGATAAATGTACGTTAATTATCGTAACGACTGATACACTACTTTATGTGTTATCAATCATAGAACGTTGATGAGTCATTATTTTCTTCCATTTCACTAGCCTTTGTGTACCCATTAGACAGTTGATTAGTGCTTAATTGTTCATCATTAGAGTGTTTTTCATCTGTTGGGCTTTATTACGCCACTGTTCCGAATTTGGACTAATTTCACATTATTTGGCCTAATTTTTGTTTTTAATTATTTTTAGGTATTTGGGTGAATCAAATTTTGGAGCTTGGACATTAATATTTAGTGGAAGAGACTTGCCACATCATTGCCACATCATTTCCATGTCATTTCCACGTCAGCAAAGTCAATGGGTCAACATTTGAGGCCCAGAGTGGCATTTTTGTAAATCTGAGTGGTAGAGTGGCAGTTTTGTAATTATGAGTGGCAAGGGTGATATGACCACGCGAATTAGGTCTGCATGAGGAGGCCAGCCGCTCCATCATCTTCAACCTCTCTTAAAAACCTCCATTTTCGTTCTCCAAGCTTCCATGGACGTCCCCCTTGCAGTTTTTCACGTTTTTGGCTCATTTTTACCGTTTTTATGCATATTTGACAGCACCCATTGAGGGTTTTACGTTTGGAATTCGTTTTCTTGCTTGGGCAGTTCGTTTTGTGGGTTTTATTGACTTGGAACAATACCCATTCATGGGGTTTTCGCATTTATATATGATAACACCATTTTGCATTCCATTTAAGCTTTGAAATCTCTATTTTTGCTCTTAAATTGCATTTTCAGATTTGATAAGTTAGGGTTCTTGGTTCTGATTTTTGTGATTTCAGTTTTGAAGTGTTTAATTACTCATTTCCATGTCTAGCTAAATTCGTGTATTGACTCCTTGATGAAAAAAATGCAATGAAGCTTTGAGGTTGTGCTTGTTTTGTGAAATCTGCCATTTTTTGTTCTGAATTCGTGGAATGCATGTGGTGAATCTGTCAATGCTTAATTTACAGAGTAATTGCATGTGTTTTGTTTAAGATACGTTCATGCTTAATGTATGTAGCTTGGCTGTCACGAATTTGAGAATGTGTGCATTGCTTAATTGCATAATGAAGCTAGATTGTAATTTTCGCTTAGTGAATTATTATCTAGTGGATTGAGACAAGGCAGGGTTGGTGTTAATTTGGTGGCCTATGATAAGTGAAATTGCATTTGAATCAGGGATGTCAATACGGTTTTAGTCACTGTAGCATTTAAATTAATCTATTGATTAGCATTCCGAATCTGTCTGCCAACCCCCCCTGTGTTTTATTGTTGTGTTCATCTGGAAAATTCGCTTTGAATGAAAATATTGGTCGTTGGGAGACGACTTGGTTCACTTTCATGTACTACATTTAATATGTTTTAATTTGGTGGGGTACGGCCTCTATCAAACGTTATCAAACTTTTTTTGTATTTACTTTCGTATGCGACATAATGTTATTATCAGTTAAGTTATATTATCAGTTAACTTTTGATTAATAGAATTGTGATGTATTCTTGACCATTGCATGATATAATTTACGTCACAAACAGTTAGTTTAATTAGTTTAATTATGATACCAGGAATGTACTATAAACAATAACCTTGATTGGAAACAAAATAAGTAATGTACTATAAACAATAAACTTGATTGGAAACAAAATAAGTAATGTACTATAAACAATAAGCTTGATTGGAAACAAAATAAGTTTTAACTTATCCATTAGTTCTAAATTCCATAAGCATCCATGAAGAACTACTTCTAAAACATATATAATCGTCTAACATACTGTTACATAACATTTTAAATTTAATCCTTCCTAACATTAATAACAGTTGATCGATTTCTATCAACCCCAAAAGTTATGACATCTCCGGCTTGGAATCCATTTTCAACACAAAATTTCTTCCATCCACAACTTAAAAAGCATTCATATGTCCTTTTCTGGCCCATCTTACGGTGCATGACCACGAGCAACCATTGGTATTGCGAAGTTCATGATTTTTCCTATTCTTTACCAAGGCTCTTGCAGCAAACTCGGAATCCAAATACTGAAAAATTCAATTGAAATGTATTAAAAAATCGAATAAATGACATAAAGAAAAATATAAGAACATTAAAAAATCATACCAGTGAAGAAGAATGAACATCATAGTCGGTTAAAGTCTTGATCGTTGTGTAGTAAAACTCACTTTCTAAACCATCGTCCTCATTTATGGTAGGTTCATTTTTTATCAATGGTTTGGAATAATTAATTTCATTCCCTGTCAAAGAGAATATCCTAAACAAGAATTTGTGATCCCCGATAAAATTGAGGCGCAATACCTGATCCTCATGTAGATCATAATAGGTTACCATTTCTGATAATCCATGTCTAGCAAATATCCTTCCTGTGTAAGATCCCTCAATGAAAACTTCATAATTCTTCCCCATAGGGTCTATCATCTCAACTTTCTGGTACATGTCAGGATTTGAGGAATCAAATATTTGTCCCCAGAAATTGGAAAAGGCATCATCGAAAATTATAGATACCTGATTCACAATTGGAATAAGAATTATGATCAAATTAATCTAAGTACAAAATTTGGTCAAATCAAAATTAGTAAAAATCAACAATTTATAAATGTTTAACGGTTCCAGTGGAAAATCTACGCAGAAATAGGTGAAGAACTTTATTGATCTCACAAGTTTAGGATACTGAGTTTGTTCCTTAGGAATAGGGTAATTAATTTCAGTCCAATCCCAGTAAAAAATCCTTAAGTGAACCAAGTTGCCTCCTACATAGCGGACAGTTATAAAATATAGAAGCCTTAAGTTATACATTTTTGCTAACAGAAAACCTGCAGGGAATTCCCTTTCAGCTAATAATGCTTCATCCATTTGTATCTCGAATACATTTCCTTCTGGATCTATAAATCTGCACCTTTGCACACCAATTTCCTTCTCCCAATAAACAAAAAAGGGTTTTTCAAAAGCAACATAGTCTTGCCAAGTATCAATTACAGGATATGAAATGTATCAACATTACATCTGATTCATGTGGTTCTATAGACTAAAGCCATCCTGTATAAATTAAACCATATTCCGAATACAAATTGACAACCTTATTTCTTGATTCTATCAAATATTAAAATCAATCTAACATGTTCAGACCAAATTGTTCTGGGTTGTTATGAAAATTGTTGTAGATTAAATTATATGACGATATTTTATAAAAATACTCACAAAATGGAAGAATATTAACATTATAAGTAACAAATTTTTGGGGCATTTGTTAATAGCCCTCAAACAATAACACATGAATGAAAAAAGAAGAGATTAATTTATGATCTAACATCATAAATCGAAGATCATACTTAACAAATGATGTTTAACAAGAAATCACTAAAAATATTGCAAATGACTTACCTTTATAGGATTAAGAACCGAAAGCCAATACGGATGGAAGTTGTTAAGGCTCAGAGCAGAAGACGAAGCCATTGCAATACGAAACTTGCAGAAGTTTTAGAGTTTGATTTTGGAAGTTTTGCTTCAAAACTAAATGGCATACATATATATAATAAAAAAAACCGACATCTTATGTAGATCCTCATCATCACTGTATATCAACTCCGAATCTGAACAACCAATATATATTTTCTATCCATACACTATTATATATATATATATATATATATATATATATATATATATATATATATATATATTAGCCTCTTCAATTGACGACACTTAATAGGGTTGCAATAAATTAAGACGACAGTAATAAATGACATAATATATTATATATTTCACTACCATGTACTTTTACTCTATAATCACGCTACTATACACATTGCATAAACAACTTTTTATCAATTAGACAAGACATATGATTGAAAACCGTATAGAAAGGAAATTAATGGACTTTCATTTGGCGCCATTATTGCTGCATACACAATGAAGATAATTCATCGACAAAAAGAGATTCAAGGAGCTTCAAACATAACATTAATGGCAATGTACCAGACATAAGCTATTCAATACAAGAACTCCAAACCTGCTATGAATCACAATCTCATTTACAAGATGCTTACAGGTTTGACTTTTTTAAGTACTAATTTTTTCCAAAATGAATAATAAAATTTTCCTTCATTAGTGATGACTTTGATATTCAATAGATTCTAATATTTGTAATATTGTTTTTCATATACAGTTACTTAATATCAATTGTCATAAATATGGAGGACGAAATTGTGTCTTCCAACTTTTCTTCTGCAAATGCACGATCAAAAAGGAAAACGATACTCAAAGAGAAGAGGATTAACAAGGAAAATAATCAGCAATGCACACCGTCATTCAGCATTCAAGCTAAAAGAATGATGTTTACCCTATTTTGTGATGTGACAACTAATTTTCTGAATCAAGAAAGTAGACAAAATTGTTGTGTACAATCAAATGAACGAAATAGTCATAGATATGCAGATCATAGTTGGTTCAAAGGAGACAAATCAAAATCATCCCTACTTCTATACAGGAACGTCTTCTCAGCAGAATGCAATACCTGAGGTTGATTCTTCTATCAGTGAACTTCTTGATGAAAATTCTAGTACATTATTTGATGATGTTACTTAAGGCATCATTGTGATATTATAACAAATAAATTTTAAATATTTTTGTTAACTTAATTAATCATTATATATGTTTGCAATAATATCTGTAACTTCAATCATCAAGTTTGGAGTATCAATGCAGATGAAATTATTGCTACTGTTATGGCATTTGAATATCCCAACAGTTTACCAGACATATATGATATCTAATCCTTTATCAACATGTTATTACATTCAATGCTTAAATTAAATTGCTGATGAAATACTTAATGTTTCACTATTTATGCAGATATATGTGATCCAGTTTTCATATGTAGACACTTTAAAGCACACATGTGGTACCAAGAAAGAATAGACAAACATGCACACTCTGCTAATCCAAAGTTTCAATTGTGTTGTGGTAATGGAAAAATTTAGTTGCCCTTTTTGAATGATCCCCCTGTTGTGATGAAAAAACTATTATTTGAATCCAATTCAATAGAGTCTATAATTTTTCTACAGCATATTAGAACATATAATATGATGTTCGCATTTACATCACCTGGAGCCAAAATTGATAACAGTTACAACAATGGACATGGTCCTCCTAATTTACAAATTTATGGCCAAGCTTGTCATAGAATTGGAAGTCTTTTAACACCTGTTGGAGAAGTACCAAGATTTGCCCAACTTTACATCTACGACACTGAAATGAAATTCACAACAGAATGCAATCATTAAAGTAATTCTACTTAACCAATATTCTTCAATGAAAAACTTATACAACTTAAGACAATTTCAAATTATTGTTTTGTTTCAGGAATGACAACAAGGTTGATATCGAAATTATAAAGAAGTTAACGAACATGTTAGATGAACACAATGTTCATGAAAAATCATTTAGGATGGCAAGCGATCGGTATAGAGAAACAGAATTTACGAATATGAAATTAAGACTTATTGTTGATAGGACTAAGGATGGAAGGATATACAATACTCCTAATGTTTCAGAAGTAGCAGCCTTAATTGTTGGTGACATCGACAGTGCTTCTCCAAGGGATATTATAATGGAAAACAAAAGTGGAAGGCTGCAAAGAATTAATGAGTTGCACACCAGTTACCTAGGATTTCAATATCCTTTACTATTTTCATATGGTGAAGATGGATATAGACATGATGTTAGGCATCGTGATATCACGATTGGGAACAATACAAAGAGAAATCGGCTAACAATCAGAGAATGATATTGTTTCAGAATTCAGACAAGACAAAATGAAGCCCAAATAGTACTGAGATCAAAGAGATTGTTTCAACAATTTGTGGTTGACGGCTATACCATGATAGAGTCTGAACGGTTGTCCTTTATTAGGAATAACCAATCAAAGCTTAGAGTGGATAAGTACAATAATCTTTGTCAAACAAGTTCAAATATGTAGGAAGAAGGATCAACGAAGGGCAAAAGAGTTGTGCTACCATCGACTTTCGTTGGAGGCACAAGATTTATGAATCAATTATATTTTGATGGAATGGCGATTTGTAGTTATGTTGGTTTTCCAGATCTGTTTCTAACTTTCACATGCAATCCCAAATGGCCTAAGATACGCAGGATACTATGTAACCTAAACTTGACAGCATCTGATAGGCCAGACTTGATCTCAAGGGTCTTCCGAATTAAATTTGATCAACTCCTAACAGACCTAACCAAAAATCATTTCCTTGGAAAGGTTATTGCATGTAAGAATTACAAAGAAACTACAAACCTGCTATATATTAATAATTCCTTCTCTCATGTTATAACTTTTATATGTTTTGAATGCAGATATGTATACTATTGAATTCCAAAAACGTGGTCTGCCACATGCACATCTACTACTCTTCTTGCATTCCACTTGCAAATATCCAACTACGAAAGATATTGATAGGGTGATTTCAGCTTAAATACCATGTCCTAAACAAGAGCCATAACTTTATGAATGTGTGAAGGATCATATGATTCATGGGCCATGTGGATTAGCAAACAAATCTCTGCCTTGCATGAAAAATGGAAAATGCTATAGGTTTTATCCAAAGATGTTTCAAGAGACAACTACTATTTCTTAAGATGGATTCCCACACTACCGTAGAAGGAATAATTCAATATCTATTGTCAAGAATGATATTTGCTTAGACAACCGTTCAGTAGTTCCATACAACTCCAAGTTGTTGCTTAAGTATCAAGCTCATATCAATGTTGAACGGTGCAATAGAAGTACCTCGATAAAGTACTTATTCAAATACATTAACAAGGGTTATGACATAATTTCAGCAGCCATAGTGGATAACAACAACCAATCTTCGGCTTCACATGAAGCTGTAGATGAAATCAAGCAATATGTTGACTGCGAATATATATCTCCCAGTGAAGCATGATGGAGAATATTTTTATTTCCTATTCACCGAAGAAATCTAACTGTAGAAAGGCTTTTTTTTTCATCTTCCTGGTGAGTAGTCAGTCTACTTCAAGGATGACGACTATATTGACGATATACTAGGAAAAGCTACAGTTGCAGAATCTATGTTTACAAGTTGGATGGAATGCAATAAAACACATGAAGCTGCAAGGAGGTTAACATACCCACTTTTTGTTTCAAAATTTGTATATGTAAAAAAGGATAGATGCTGGAAACCAAGGAAAATGGGCAACATAATTGGAAGACTCATTTGGGTGCCACCAACAGCAGGTGAACTTTTCTATCTTAGGAGAATGGTAACAGTAATCAAAGGGCCATCGTATTACGAAGAAATTAGGACAGTCAACAATATAGTGTATCCAACTTTTAGAGATGTCTGTGAAGCTTCTGGATTCTTAGCAAATAATAATGAATACATAGAAGCTATAACAGAAGCAAAAGATTGGGGATCTAGTCACTTCCTAAGGAAACTATTTGTAACTATGTTAGTTTGTGATAGTCTTAATAGACCAGAAGTCTGGGAAAAGATGTGGCATTGGTTGTCCGATGGTATACTGCATAGGGAAAGAATAACAGCTGCAAAGCCATGTATATTTAAAATACTAACCAAAGTAATTTTTTCATTTAACACCAAAATACATGTTAGTAATTCTGATATTATTTATACAGAATTGCAACTTAGCAATGACAGCTTGAAAATTTTAACTTTGTCTGAAATTGAAGACCTTCTACAGAAAAATAGGAGAAGTTTCCATCAATGCCTTATCCTGATGCTTTTGCAACAACAAATTGTGGCAATAGATTGATATACTCTGAACTAGATTATAACATGGTGGAACAACATGATTTATTTCAAAGAAACTACAATTCAATGACATGTGAATACTTGAAATATAATTTTATGTAAATGCTTGAACGAAATAATTAGAATAACCTGTCGTATAATAATTATATCCACAATTAACTTATTTGATCGTGCAGATGAACAAAAGAACATATTTGAAAAGGTAAATGAGGCTGTTATGAAGAACAATGGTGGAATGTTTTTCTTGTATGGATATGGTGGCACAGGAAAAACTTTTATGTGGTCAACATTATCTTCAGCACTACGATCAAAGGGAAAAATCGTCCTCATAGTGGCATCAAGCGGAATAGCATCACTCTTGTTACCCGGTGGACGAACAACACATTCTAAATTTAGAATTCTGATTCCTATACTTGAAAATTCAATCTGTAACATTGAACAAGGTTCTGATGCTGCCCACCTATTAAGAGTAACTCATCTTATAATATGGGATGAAGCACCAATGACACATAAATTTTGTTTTGAAGCCGTATATAGAACATTGAAAGACATTATGAAAGACGATATAACATGTAATTCAGTTTTTGGAGGAAAGGTGGTTGTATTTGGAGGTGACTTTAGACAAATCCTACCTGTCATTCGTAGAGGAACTCGATCAGACATTGTCCATGCTATAATTAATGCATCATACCTATGGAATCACTGTCAGGTATTGACATTGAGCAAAAACATGAGACTTATGCAATCAGGACTCCAAAAATCTACTGCAACAGAAATTCAACAATTCTCTAATTGGATTGTTCAACTTGGAGATGGAAAGTTGTGTGAACCAAATGATGGAGTGGTTGAAATCGAAATACCACATGAATTTCTCATAACAGAATTCAATGATCCTCTTCAAGCAATTGTGGATTCCACGTATCCAGAACTAATTCAAAATTACAGCGATGAAAACTATCTCAAGAGCAGAGCGATATTTGTAAGACCCGGGAAAAATTAGATTAATGAAAAACACATAGAAAGAAAATTAATGGCTAGATTAATATTGTTGATTTATTTAATTTAATTAGGTTACTAAATTATGAAATAGAAAATAATAATTATTTAAGTGATTTAAGGAATTAAGGTTAGTGGAGTTTAAGGGTTTTAAACCTTATAATGTGCATAATATCATGTGATGGCATATAGCCTAATGGTGAGAGTTCCGTGTATAGAAGAGCAGGTGCAGGGTTCGAAACTTGGCTGGCGTAAAGCTGCGTTTGTGTTTGTTTTAGAATCCATATTTTTTTTCTCTCCTTTAAAGGTGTGGGGCCCATGGAGCGTGAATGGGGTTGTGTTTCCAGGCATGCGGAAATATTGGGTTCAAGCACACTGCAGCCAATTTATTTTTCATGTGCTTATTTTTCTTTTCTGTTTTATCTTTCTGTGTTTTTTTTCTTTTTATCTTTTGGAGTTAAAAGATAAGAAAAATAAAATGGGCCAGTGAAATAATTTAACTGAGAGAATCATAACAGAATTATTAGGTGGGAATAGATAAAGTAAAACCCTAGAACTATTCTTTAGAAAAAAGGGTGAGACGGGAGAAGGAAAAAAAGAGAGGAAGGGTGCAAGTTAGAGTTTCCAGTGGCTGTGGTAGAGAAGAGGAATCATCTAAAGAGGTAGGGGAAGCCAACCTTGTTTTCTTCTATTGTTTTTTTCTTGTTGTTTGTTTGATGATGGAATGGGAAAAGCATGCATGTGTAGGGAAAGTTAACTTTTCTTTCTGTGTATTTTGAGTTGATCTTGTTTCTGTTCCGTTTTACACTTGATTCGTAATGCATGTTATTGGTGAAGTATGCATGGGTATTAATTTGGGGTTCTGTGGTGGTTTCTCGCGTTCTTGTGCAGTTTTGGGTTCTTTCTTTTGGTGTTTCCTTGCTGCCAAATGTATGTTATACGTGTTCTTGGCGTGTTGTGTCGTGTTGGTTTTGTTTCACACACTCAATGTTGATGTTGCATGTTACGCGTATGGTGGTGTTATTAGTAAATGTGAGGACCATTTTTCGTTGGAAGGGGTACC
>Ga0214542_1011026_pt1 | contig 12683 bp, 6 predicted proteins | sample CNSS1metaG_FD_160096 | JGI IMG/M metagenome (GOLD analysis project Ga0214542, IMG submission 160096) | Root nodule microbial communities from cowpea collected in UCLA plant growth center, Los Angeles, California, USA - CNSS1 | ecosystem: Host-associated > Plants > Roots > Nodule | place: USA...
ACTATCCCCGATAAAGATGGAATCAACAACCATATATGAAGACAATAGTGTATTGTTCAATTGGTTCAATTGAAAGGATGATATAGATATCCAAAAATTCATTCATCTAAAAATATGACAGGTCTATTTGTAAAGTTTTTGCCAAGAAGAACTTTTGAGCAAATGACTCACAAGTTCGGACTCTCACCTTAATGATGTAAGTTTATATGAGGGGGGAAATAGAATATGTGATGAATAATATTGTATTAAAGAATACAGAATGTTGTACTCTTTTTCCTTCACTAGGCTTTTTATCCCAAATGGTTTTTCCTAGTAAGGTTTTAACGAGGCACATTCTTTTATCAATGGACACTCAAGGGGGAGTGTTATGAATTAATGATTGTCCATTGATTTGATACATTTACTCATATGATTGATACTCGTATGACTCTTTATGTAAATATTTGTATTAACTGAGTTGATTTGTTTCCTTTATGGATTACATGTTGTATCTATAAATAAGACTCTTCCTATCAATAATAATACACAGATGAGTTGTTCCCTATTCTCTCATTATCTATTCTCTCTTGTTTCTTCTCTTCTCTATTATATGTCATCATTCTCTATGTTATTCGCTTTATTTCATAACATTTATATATTTGTGTATGTGTCCTTCATTTTGCACATCTATGTACTCTATATTCCACATTTATAACAGTTTATTTGAAAATAAATAAATAAATGTGAAAAAAAGTCAAATAATCTTATTTATAATTTTCTCAATCAAATTTAGAAAGTTTTACTTTTCATCTTTGTTTACCATCTCAAATAACCACATACATTAAAATGAATTTACAAAATTCAGTTATATAAATTATTTAAGAAATTATTCTGTTTCAATAAGCAATTTTCACCCTTCAAATTAAATATACAATTAGAAATAATTTTAGCATACAAATTAACCATAATACATACATTACTTATTAGTTATTATATTTTCTAAACACATAAATTTTGATGAACAAACAATTACAAAAACCTTAATCATATTCTTTAAATGCACCAAAAAAAATCTGGCTCTTCCCTAGGCATTCATCATATGTTGTCAAACCTTTATACACGTATTAATATTTTACATTTTGCTATAACAATTTTTTTAATCTGAAACCAATATAAATGATTACAATTTTAGGAAAGACGATGGTAATTACATTCATAAATTAAAATCCTTATAATTACTTATAACTTGGGAGAGGACATCACCTTAGAACAACATTCTAAGTTTTAAAGGTCTAATAGAATTACATTACAAATTACCCTAACCATAATTTATCAATCTAATTTTTGAACTACGTAATATGAAACTCATGAATTGATTATCTTTTAGAAGTATGGTACATATTAAACTATCCAAAATACTTTAATTGCGTGTTATTTCTAGAAAATGCATTTTGGAATACTTTCATTATAACTTCAAATTACATTTTGTAGAAGGACACATCTGTCTCCTAAAAAAGTGTATTCCGTATAACATAAAATCCAAAGTTAGTATTTCAAATTATCCAATATATAAAAGACTTCAAGAGAATGCAATAAAATAAAAATACTAAACTTCAAAGCGGTTATTTCCAAAATTTAAAATTTGAGGGGTGCATTTAGAAAATCGACTTAGGAAGTAAAAAGAGGGTCCAAATCCAAATTTAAAAAAAAAAAACAAAAAAAGAAGCCGAGTGACTAATGCGAGTGACTTTGGGCTTATATGAAAGCTGGCTGATGGCTAAAAAAGCCAACTCGACTCCAAAACTCCGTTCATAACTATTCCTATTGCTATGTGTGTGTTTTTTTTCTCTTTCTTTCATTTTTCTGGTAACAATAAATAAATGAATAAATAATTGCCGAAAATAGTTTTAGGCTTCAGCGAAGCCGTGTTAAAGCTAACAAATGCAGATCTCATGAACCCTCAGCCACGCCGCTCTCTCTTTCTCTCTCTTCGGCTCCGATCCACTCCACGCCGATCTTCATCAGCTTCAATCATCGCTCTCTGATTTCAATTGCAATTCAATTCTCCGCCAAAATTCAATTATGAGTCTCATGAACTCTCCCACACGGGTATGCCCAATTCCCTATTTTCATTTTAACGCCACCACGATACTACTCTCTTAACACTTTCACAGCAATAAATATTATATATCACATGCTTATGCTGTGTTTCTTGCTGATCAGACAGGTGACGGTTGGTGATGCTAATTACATGGACTGGACTGGCGTTAACAACCACTACAGAACTGCTTACAAAGGTATTTCAACTGTTTCCTGCCTATAACCAACTGGGTTGTCAAAAAAATTTGAACTTGTTCATGTAATATTATTGTTGAAAATGACTAACTGTGTTTGGGGTTCTGGTGTACTGCTTCATTGTGTACTTGTTTTACTAAGGAATCAATCGAGTGATACTTGTAAACTATATTTCGAACTTAATGTGTGATCAAAGAAATGAGTAAACAGTGTGAAGGATCTTTGTTCGTTCAACTGTTAACGTTTATGGATGATAAATTTATTGGATTTTGTTATACTGTATATAAACTGTTTTTTCATTAAATGATGGTATAAAATTAAAGTTGAAAGAAATAGACCTGGTTTTCAGCATTCCATATGTGGCTTAGTTGTGTTTCTGTTTTTTAGCGGATGACCAAAAGTCCGTGATGGATGTGGCACTCATTTCAAACATGGATCCTGTAAATATTGGGCTGGCTTGTTCAGATAAGCCAGGTCCCGTTACTTCCCTGAAGCCCAGAAAGAAAACAATGACATCAGTGTATTTGAAGTTCTTTGAGACAGCTGTTGATGGCAAGACTCGCAGATGCAAGTTTTGTGGACAGAGCTATTCCATTGCAACTGCCACAGGTTACTTTCTGCATTATCTTTCATTACTCATTATTTTACTTTGTGTCTTTCTTTTGTAATAGGATCATGTATCTCTTTTCATCAGTTAGGTTAGGTTTACATATAATAATCAAGCCTAACCTATTGTTAATTTGGCACGAAACCTTAAACAATAATGCATACCAATGGAACTTTGTTATGTAAAGATTAACATAAGATTTTGTCAACTCATGAGGGTAACAGTTCCGTCTTCTCTCTTTTATTTTTCTTATTTCAGTGTTTCAAGTTCGGTCAAATCTAAATTTTAGCACCCAAAACATATGCTGAGTTAAACAAAAAAAAAAGACTTCTTCTATCGTTTATTGTGATATGGTGTGTTAGGCAATAACTAACACGTAAATTTATAATTTTGATCATCATTTAATGTATAAGGTTGTATAGTTATTTTATATGCATGAAAGGTTCAAAAACACATCTTTAGAATTTTGCAAACATTTGAAGACAATTTTCACATATTAAAGCATGTTTATTGAATTCAGAAGAATTATGTTGATTGGAAATTCAAATGTTGAGTACAAGCCTGAAACAATTCAAAAGCTAAGTATGAGCCTAAAACAACTAAGGTAAAGTTTGAACCTAGAGCCCAGTTCAAGTCTAAAATGATTAAAAGGCCAAGTTTGAAGTTCGTTCACACTCATGCTAAGAGCTTGGGAGCTTGTTTCAGTGAGAGTTGAAGTCAAAGAGTAATTTATGAAAACTCTCTCCTTAGTTTACTAGGACATCTTTTTAAAACCAACTTTAACAGAACCATTGAGCATCAAAATGACCAGTTTCTCAGAATGCAATGACCTTAATGACAGCAACAAACTCGAGATTGGAACATTGGTGATGAATTTTATTTTTCTAGTCTATAACTTTTTCAAACGATTCTTACTTGTATATGCACTAATGTTCCTTTGTTCATGAAGGCAATTTGGGAAGGCATCTTGCTAATCGCCATCCAGGTTACGACAAGTCGGGGGACGCTGTCAGCAATTCAGCTGCAAGGACTATCACTGTGGTGAAGAAGTCACAGCCTCAAGGAAAAGCAAACCAGGTGGATTATGATCATCTAAATTGGTTGCTCGTTAGGTGGCTTGTTCTAGCTGCTCTCCCTCCTTCAATTCTAGAAGAGAAGTGGCTTGTGAATTCCTACAAGTTTTTGAATCCTTCCATACATCTCTGGCCAAGTGACAAGTATAGAACTGTACTTGATGAAGTCTTCAGAAGCATGAGGGAAGATGTAAGGGCATTGTTGGAACAGGTTTCTTCGAAGTTGTCCATTACACTTGATTTCTGGACCTCCTTTGAACAGATTTACTATATGAGTGTGACATGTCAATGGATCGACGAAAACTGGTGCTTCCAGAAGTTGCTTCTTGATATCTGTCGAATACCCTATCCATGTGGGAGTACAGAGATATATCGTTCCCTCGTAAAAGTTCTCAAATTTTACAATATTGAAACCAGAATTCTGTCCTGTACCCACGATAATAGTACAAGTGCCATGCATGCTTGCCATACTTTGAAAGAGGACTTAGATGGCCAGAAAATAGGGCCTTTTTGTTATATTCCCTGTGCTGCTCGAACTTTGAATGTGATAATAGATGATGGATTGAGATCTGCAAAACAAGTAATTTCTAAGATACGGGAGTTTGTAATAGAGTTAAATGCCTCACCAGTGATCTCTGAGGATTTTATTCAAATATCCACTGCTTATCAAGAAGGCATTTGGAAATTTCCTCTTGATATTTCAGCAAGGTGGAGTGGAAACTATCAAATGCTTGATCTTGTTCGAAAGGTAGACCATTATATTTTCAGCTGTTTTCAGTTACTGCGCATAAGAATCAAAAGGAAAAGAAAATTCTTGCATTTTAGTACCAATGTTTTTCAAGACAAAACATAGATTTGGAACGGCTTTTCGTGCATTAAGTGTCTATATTTTCCCGTCTAATAACTGTAAGAATTTTTCTATGTTTGGTGATGAATTCAGCATGTGTCTTGATGTTGATATTTTTCGATTTGTTTACAACAACAATGTAGCATGTCACGTCACTCGTGTAAATTGAATCATAGGAATTAAGATGTCTTGTGATGTATCTCATGCATGCGATTTCCATCGAAATCAGAACAATGGAACAAAAGTAAAATAAGGTGTATATTTTATGGTGCAGGCAGGTAAATCAGTGGATGCTGTTATTCGAAAATACGAAGAAATGCTAGGCAGTAGGATGCTGCTGGGATCTTCTGACAAAAGTGTGGTTAGCATCATGCATCAATATCTTGAACCATTCTACAAAACCACAAACAACATCTGCACAAGTAAGGTGCCAACGGTTGGGCTTGTGCTTTTCTTCATGGATCACATATCAGAAACCATTAATTCCTGCAGAGAATCGCGTCACAGCCCAGAATGGCTAAAAAATGCTGCAGAAGAAATGGCTAAAAAGGCCAGAAACTACATCCATCAGGTTTGCAACATATTTACTTACATGACAGCAATTCTAGATCCTCGAATAAAGGGAGAGCTGATCCCTGATAGTTTAAACTCGGAAACCTTTTTGGACGAAGCGAGATCCCATTTTATAAGAAATTATTCTACCAGCCATTTCTCATCCATGAGTTCTGGATACAATGCTCAAGAGATTGAAGAAGGAGGAAGTGTTTCCTTTGCAGAGGAAATTGCACGGAAGAAGCGAAGGACAACCATGAGCTCTGCTACTGATGAGCTTACACAGTACCTATCAGAGGCTCCAGCTCCAATACCAACAGATGTTCTAGAGTGGTGGAAGGTCAACAGTACACGCTACCCTCGACTATCTGTTATGGCTAGAGATTTCCTGGCTGTGCAGGCAACTTCAGTTGTGCCTGAAGAACTTTTCTGTGGCAAGGGTGATGAAATTGACAAACAACGAATCTGTATGCCACATGACAGCACACAGGCCATTCTTTGTATCAAGTCATGGATTCAGGTTGGCGTCAAGTTTAAGTTTAAATCAACTGAGATAGATTATGAGCGGTTGATGGAATTGGCAGCTGCAGCCGCTGCAACAGATAATAGTCCTGCAAGTTCTGATAAGAAGCCAAAATAGTGATAGAAGATGGAAACGCTACAGATTAATTGATTAATTAATCGGGCTTCATCACTGTTAGAGTATATGTTGACTTTGGCCCGTTGCCACTTCAACTTAGAAGGGGTAAGTAAGTGGTGGGTGTTTTGTTCATAAAGTACTTCTCGATGTATCATATAATCATATTAATATATAATTATGATGTACAGTTCTGGAAATTACTTAACGCAGAGAAAAATCAAATATGCATCAAGTAGATCGACTCACCGCTTTCTGCCAACTTTTGTGTTCTGACTTCACACAGAAAACATCATTAAACATCACCAAAAAAAAAATTAAAAATAGGGACCCTTAAACAATTCTGTTGTTTGTTTGGATCCAGAACCATGACTGAAAAGACTATATATTTTACACGGTGAAAATGACAGTAAAATTAGTAAGAAAAACAAAATTTATGTAAGAAAGTGATATTTTATTATTATAATAATGAACAGTTATCCCACGAGTCATATGTCCGTCTTCAGACTTGACATTGTGATACATTATCTCAGCTTCGGCATGTTGCCAAGTGCTTATAAAAACATAGGAAACTAACTAATGGGTTGTACAAATATGACGCAATAGCACAAGATGATGCACAATGGCCTTAACTAAGATCCTGTTATTCTTTGGAACATCATTATGATTACAACGCAGAGTATAAATAATTATATAATTGAAAATAAATGCATCTCCGAAATTGCTGATGCTAGGAATTGAAAGTCTAACAATTTACTAAAATTATATATAAAAAATTTCCATTAATCGGAATCGAATGCTTTAACACCACTTTCTGACTTTTCTATATCTACATCAGTAAATGCTCTCGATATTCACGTACTATTACAGGCACGCTTGTAGGAGGAAGCTGTAACAGAAACAAGAAGAGTATCATGTGTATCATCGTCTGAATATTCTAAAATATTTGAAATTATAAAAAATTATGTATAATTAATTCAAATAAATAAAGTATAAGCAACTAATTTAGGTAAAAAAATTCATATCCGATACAACATGTGGTTGAGATTGAAACAAAAAAGGAAAAAACTTTAATGCATAATTTAAGAGGAAAAAAATAGAGAATTCTAAAATTAGAAGGAAAAAATTGAAATCAATTAACTTTTTCGTAGCAAGAAATTAATAACTTGAGGATTTTTAAAAATATAAAAAAGTAATAAATATAATAGCGAAGCCATCGTGAAAAGAAAAGAAAAGGGTGAGCATGACAATTCATTTTAAAAATGAGAACTCAAATTTATGATGTAAGAGTTTATTCATGTGAAAAGAAGCATAATACAGGTGTCTTGAAGTGTATGTAGGAGAAGAAAACTAATTTTTTTTCAAAAACACCAGCATGGCTCTATTCCTCTTTCAACCCGTTCTTGCAAACGGAAAAGATAACAGAATTTAAGTTCACAAAGTATAGAAACCAAAGATCCATAAAAAAGTAAACATAATTCTTAAAGTTTTGCCAACAAGTACTCAGAATTCTAAAAATTGATTGATTTAAAAATATGTGTATGAAGCAGTTAACAAAATATGCAAATAGATTTGGAAAGCTAAATATAATGTACCAAGTGACGACTGATGGACCCAGTCTCACCCAACACTAGCATCAACAATTAACTTACCATGCCATAATCTGTTACAATAACCGACACATAATCTGAAGGAGTAGCATCATACCTGTCAGGAAAAATAAATCAGTGGTAATCTTTCGTTCTTTTCTTGGGGGATTGGGTGTTCATACAAAGAAAATATCTTAAGCTTACATCAAATTCAAAAGCCTCAAATTGTCTTCACTGGCCCAATTATCCAGATAATTGACATCCATTCGTCCAGGAACCCTGGCAATAGCATCTGGATCACCTGCAAGCAATTGAAGTTTATCAACAGACAACTTCCAACTCCTTTACCCATTTTTGTTTTTTTGCATTAACAATACTTGCTGCAAAAGAAAAAGTCCATCCTAATCCCCCTTCTTGAAACATAAAGACAGTTTATACCAAAGTCAAAATGCAACATATATTACAAGCTGGTACCACAAAATATACCTAGTTCGTTAGAACATATTGAATCCAGTAGCACCCTTTCATGAAATTTATATGCTTCACAACAGATCAATACAGGAACACGAAGTTCATGAGCCACCATTGCAACACAAGAAGTCCCAACCCTTGAATATACAGTTCCATTAGACAAAACTGCAGAAGCTCCCAGAAGAACTCGTGTGACCTCATGCATGATATAAGAAACAGCATTTATATGAGTATATGTGCATCTCAGACCCTTGGCCACTAGCCTACGAAGCAAGGCCTGACCTTCTAACCTTGGCTGGGAATCTACCACGACAACACGAAACTTTTTACCCAGTTCATGGGCATATAAAAGAATCATCTCAACAACACATGACAATCCATATGTGAGAAGCACATCCCCATCCTTAATCTTTGTAAAAGCATGTCGCACAATCACCTTATCAGCAAGAATTATTTTTTCATTTATAAACCGGTCAATATCTGAACACAGGGTTGTTTTTGCCTCAAACTCAGAATAATTTAAAGACAGCTTGACAATACGACTCTTTACAAACCTAATTGCATTTCCCATGCTCATTGAAAGTGGTCTGCATTCAGCAAAGAATGAAACATAACTGTTGATTTTTGCAGTTAAATCCCTAACAAGGGCCTTTTCATGATCTGTGCAGTAATCTCTAATGGCATCTTGAAGGGCTCTCAGCATTGCTATACAACGAGCATTACCCCCTGATATTTCTCCTGTCGAATAACGAAGTCCTGCCTGAAAATTAAATAAGACAAAAATGACCACCGTGCCTGAATTGCTATTTATGTTTTGACTTTACTTTCATACGTACAAAAAGCTCATTTAAATTGAAGAACTACCTATGCTGTTCAAAGCTCCAAAAACAATTTCACGTCAAATCTGACTCATACATACTAACAAGTCATGATAGTATACAAACCACTGGCTACAGAAACTCAAAAAATAAATTAATTTAAATTAAATGGTTTGAATGAGCATTTTGGTGAGAATTTTCATCCAAAGAAAGAAGGGTGAATGCCCAGCACACCGTGTATATTTACATTGGTTAACATACATATTTGAAGCATGCAAACAAAGGACATACAGTTTGAGTTAAACACTCGATAGCATCAAGGTCTTAAAAATAAACCACAATGCATTAAAAGTAGTAAGATTCAATATGAAATGAGAATAATTAAGAGACAAGTGGACAACAGAGCAAATATATGCAACCATAAATAATGAACTATCAATGAATAAACAGTGGTCAGAATTTATTTTTTAGATCACAATTGTAACTGTCCTGGTCTACAAGTAGACCTCATGTGAATTAATTCCAAAAGAGTACCTCAAATACAGAAGGGTGCACTAAACCAAGGTGGAAAAACTTTGATTCAAGATTAGAAAGCTTAGTCCTATGTTCATATTGAGGCAAATGCTGAAATAATTCAACTCTGGTTCTAGATTCAGTTGGATTGCCTACTGCACGTCTTCTAGCCTTTTCCATTCGGGTTTCATCATCAACTTGCTTTCGTGGATGAGGAGCATCCTTTTTCCTGTCTTTATCCAATGGACGATCTCCTGGGTTTTTATCAGCAGCCACCGGAGAAGAAGGACCAGTTTTCTTTTGTGAAGACTGCTTTGTACTTTTACCCATGGCAGCCCTACCAGTTCCAGCAACAGCCTTACTTCCCTCAGCTGTAAGAAAAATGACCAAAAGCATAAGCACAAGTACACAAACTATATAAAAGGATGCAAAGTAATTAAAGTTCTTCTTGAGTACTGCAACTGCACTATATAACGCAGAATTCCATCTCTCTTCCATGGCCAAGGCCAAACAAAGGACATAATGCAAACTTAATATAAATTTATAGAATTTCATCAAATACTTTCAGAAAACAAAGTAAAAGAGATAAAAAAAAAAAAAAAAAAAAAAAAAAAAAAAAAAAAAAAAAAAAAAAAAAAAAAAAAAAAAAACAAAAAAAAAAAAAAATATAAAAAAAATAAAAAAAAAAATAAAAAAAAAAAAAAAAAAAAAAAAAAAAAAAAAAAAAAAAAAAGGTGACAACCTCAAATATGTGCAACCAAAATTAGAAACCACTCTGGCACGAACTAAAATTACATGAGTTTCATTGTAACAAAGGATTCATAATCCAACATCACTCTAAAATTCCAGTAAGAAAACAAGAATAATCCAATCTAACACGTTAAATGTATAGTTTAGAAAAAATTGTATGCAGATAAGTAATCAATCAACAAATACCATCTGAACTTCAAACTACAGACGATGATTTAATCAATTATAGTCACAAATTTAGTCATGATCAAAGTACAAGGGAGAAAACAAATTGTAATTAACACAAAAAACCCTAATAAACCTTTAGCAGCTCTCTGTGCTTCTTGCAAGGCTCGTCTCTCCGCTTTGGTAGTTTTTTCTTTCAGTGGCTTTGACCTTGATTTTATAGCCTCTTTCTCTTCCTCTCCCTTCTTTTCTAATACATGAAAGAAAAAATAGATATAATTCATTAATCATATATGCATAACAACAGTGACATTGAACAATAAAACAATAAATGAGAATTCCGTGTGTACCAATGTCAGTTTCAAGGTTTCGATTCTCCGAATAATCGTAGCTCCGAGATGTCACTTGGCCATGGACGGAAGAATTCTGCATCTCCGGAACAGAAAGATGACTTGGCGACAGAATCTTGTGGGAATCGGTAGTGGAGGATTCAGGAACAAAGAAACCAACTTGACGAATTTTGGGATCCCCAAGACTATGAGAGACACGAGTTGAATCCATGTGAGGATGAAAGAGGCAACGTGTGTTTCAGTTAACTGAAGATTTGAAGTTTGTTACAGAAAAGGAAAATTAGGGTTTGTGTTGTTCATTTGAGATTGAAGGATTTTTTCCCACTAGAGTTGCGTTGTCATTACGTTCTGTTTCTGGCCGTTATTCCATTGCCCTAGAGGCGGGAATCCAAATTTTACATATTAACTACTTAACTTATTAATTATTATTATTATTATTATTATTATAATTTATCAGACAAGACATAAGAAATATAATAATTTTTATCTTATTCTTGAAATAAGATCATTTTCCTACAATCATAAAATCAAGAAGGACAAAATTACTAAAATAAAATATGAATTTAATAGTTTTAAAGTATAAATTAATGAGGAATTTTTCAAGTACATTTTTAAGGTAATCATTATATGAATTAATAGATTTTTTTTAATAATATTGTGAGGTGCAAATTTTATTATGAATTTAATATAATTTTTTCATGACTTATATTCTTTTATTTTTATTTATTTTAATAAAATTGTTTGTGATGTTAAATGATGGACGAGTTTTGAAGTATTAGTATAGATATGATGACAAAGTTGATAATTATGATTAACATGATGTCATTTGAAATTAATAGAATAATTGCACATGATAATTTATAATTAGATAAAAAATATAAAGCAAATATATTATTATTTTAAAATGGAATAAATTTAAATTTAATTAAAGTGCATTCTATATCAGTTTAATAAAAAAATTATGTCAATAAAATATCATTTATAAAAAAGTTACTTTATAATATAATAATTTTAAAAGTATTCTAAAAATATTATTATTTGACAGTGTAGTTTATATAATAAATAATTTATTTTTTAGTTTCAAATTATGAATTATGAAATATCAATTCTTTGTTGTTTTTGTTTAGATGCTTTTTTATTTTTAAATATATTAGTATTTTGTTTTGTTAACCTTACCTCCCAACTTAATTAAAATTCATATTTGCTTTACCAAAATATAACATCTCTTTCTAATTTTGTTTTTGTGTTATCCAATATCATCGAGACATTTACACTTCTAATATAAATATAGAAATGAAAACTACTTATATTTATTATTAAATATTTATATAAAAAATATCAACATGTTACATGTAACATCCCAAGGTACTTAAAAGGAAATATTAAAGCTCATTACAAAGCCTACAACCCAAAAGGAGTAAGAGATAGTCGATATTCGAAATAAAGCCTTGGGGGTAATACAATACACGGACCTTAGCCCTAAAGAAAAGTCCAAATAAAACATGAAGTCCAGCCCAGGTAGACTGTGTAGCAGAATCATCCCTTCCTGTTGACCTCGAGTACCTCTCGCATCTGCTCTCATCAATACATTGATGATCATCGCAAAGGTAGAAGAACAACATACAAGGCAATCAAACAAGCAAGGGTAAGCTAGAGCCAAAAAGATTTTATCATGCAATCAGATATACTTTCACAGTCCAATATGCATACAATCATCCAAGCATGTTATGACCTTCCAATCAATACACTAAGACTCGACTTGACTCATCCGGATACATATAACCTGGTCGGATTCAACGGATGCTTGCACTTGTGGTGGATACCTCTGCTCACCCCCGAGCTATGTGTTACAAGTGTTACAATGAATCAATCCCCCACACACAAGGTTAGCCCTTAATGAGTTTCAGGCATCCTGCTACTCTCACCACAAGAGTCAGTCCGCTCTAAGTGAGACTAACTGACTCTTTAGAGTCTCAGGATGCAATCCTTACCTTGAATCCTTACCAAATTATATAGATGGGGCACCACCATGGACAC
>Ga0214542_1011030_pt1 | contig 12671 bp, 8 predicted proteins | sample CNSS1metaG_FD_160096 | JGI IMG/M metagenome (GOLD analysis project Ga0214542, IMG submission 160096) | Root nodule microbial communities from cowpea collected in UCLA plant growth center, Los Angeles, California, USA - CNSS1 | ecosystem: Host-associated > Plants > Roots > Nodule | place: USA...
TAAGAATAAAGACCCATAAACCCATTGCCTTAAGGTTTTGGGTTGAGAGTGGTGTCAATGTCTTATGTGGTTGGGCTCAGGTCTCATTGGTGTTGTTCTCCCCGGTGAAACCCCCTCTGTAAAACCTGACAAGTGGTATCAGAGCCGATGGTTAATACCGGCTCAGACGAGTGCAGTATGGTCCTAGTATCGAAAGTCTTCCTGACAGTGTGGGTCAGGTAAAGCGTGTCCCGTTAAGAAAGAACGGCGGTACAGAAAAGGACAGAGAAGGGGTACTCGTGGTTGGGAATGCTTCCGCTGGAGGGGGAGTGTACCAATGTGGTTGAAGGGACTCACCCTTGAGGGGGAGATTGTTAGGAATCCAAGTGTGATTCTAAGTCCCACATTGGCTAGAAATGAGAGAGTAGAGCACTATATAAGAATAAAGACCCATAAACCCATTGCCTTAAGGTTTTGGGTTGAGAGTGGTGTCAATGTCTTATGTGGTTGGGCTCAGGTCTCATTGGTGTTGTTCTCCCCGGTGAAACCCCCTCTGTAAAACCTAACAGTCACACTGTAACTCTTCAATAGTAAGTCAAGAAATAGAAATTGAAAAAAAAAAACACATTTTTATTGGAATCAATTGATAATAAAGTAAATTTAAAGATATGAATGATCCATTCTGTTCTTAATCTCTTCTTACAAACTGATTTGTTAAGATTTAGTTAAATTTCAAGTCTAACTTTTTAAAATCATATCAGAATGATCTTAAGTGTATCCTAACAAGAATATGTCATCACATTAATGGTTATCAGACCATATTTTTAAGATGTTTTAACTTTTGTTCTTTTCGTATGTTAATTCTAATTACATATGTGTCTTGTTTATGAAGTCTCATAATTGAAGGAGTCATTAAATGGCACAAAGTTAAAATAAAATACTTGAATATAACTTTTTGGCTAAAAATCTTCCGAACATAGTAACTTTTGATAGCAAGAACTGTTGGATTATTCCATGGCAGATAATTGGTAGAGGATGAAATAATTAGCAGTGGATAATGAATTTTATATGCAGAAGAAGAAGAAAAAAAAAGATAAATAAAGATGCCGTTGTGCAAGAGGGCCACATGGGAGGACCAGTTTGTTTTTTCGTGTTGTCATTCTTAATGACACCACCAACTTGTAATGCTCTAACATCATAGCTTATCATGCCATTTTCAAATTGTTTTTAATCCCTTCTTCTTCTTCTTCTTCAATCCATCTATTCTTTTCAAACACAGTGTGTGATTCGATCAAATCGAGGATAAGAAAAAGAAGAAGAATGAGATGTGAATTTGGTAAAAGCATATATCCAATACTTTTTCCATTTTCCCCGTATTTCTTCACCTTTTGTGGTTTACATTTCAAGCCAAGTCCATTATCGACACTGATTTTCGTTTTGTTCTTATCTATATTGCTTTCCGCTAAAAGCCTCCAAACCATAAAACAAACAACCTTTTTCCATGTCACTGTTCTGTTAATGGAAAACAAAAAAAAAAAAAAAAAAATAGATGCTACTTTGCTGGTGCAATAGTAGAATCATTTTGTGGACAGTTACAGATCAATTTCAGTAATGCAGAATAAAATAAACAAAACACAGATTCTCAAGCAATAAATAATTCTTTCTTCTCAAAATATTTTCTCCCTCAGTTTCATAATCACAATTTAAGGTACCACTTTATGTAATCAATGAACCAACCTATATAAGAAAGTTATATTATATCTATTTATTTTCTCAAATTGACATTAATTAATGAATTTTAGTAACATGAGTAATTAACTAGTTGGGAAATGAAAAGGTGGAATGGCAAATCTTGTGTGAAATCTAAAAAAGAAGTGCAAATGATTGCATCGAGAGTAGAATCAAACCAACTGTAAAGACGTTGGATCTCAAAGGCATATATCAAATTCACAAAACTCACATCACTCAAATCCGAGTTCTTCAAGAAGTGTTTAAGAATGAAAATGAAATTAGAAATATGAAAACATTATCATTTTTCTTTTGTAAAGAGTTTAGCTAAATCATGGAAAGTGAGATGCTATGCTATATACCCAAAATTCGGATATTCAGATATAGGAGATTAGATGGCATTTAGTAAATTCCATATTCTCATGCTTTAATTGCCTTTCCACACCGATTATTATATCTAGTAAACACTCTTGGATTTTAATATAATTATTTGTTCCCACAATCGAATTATCATAATATTATTTGTTCTAATACGATAAATAGTCTTTTATTACTTAGAAATTAAGTTCAAAGATAAATAAATACGTTTTCTTTTATCATTTTGTCATAATTTTAACTTTAAAAAACATCTCAATATTAATTCGTTATTTATGGAAACTACCTTTTCTGTTAAACTCGACCTGATTGATTATATTAGCATCTCATTCTAATTAAATTCCAAGGACTTTTATAATTATAAAAAAATTTCCCAATTTCCCTGTGCTGCCAAATTACCTCAATCATAAAGGTACTAAAAACCACCATTTTGGACAAAACATGAAAAAGTTATAAGTCACAAACAACGAAAGGTCACGTTCTATCCTCGTTTTCCTGAGGCAAACTACGTTATAGAGCTTTCATAAGCAAAGACAACCCAACAAGGGTATCTGATCTGATACATATACTAGTGCCAAAATCCATCTTCACCCACAAAACAAACAAAACTAAAGCTTCAAACTTTGCCTCCAATTCACCGGCCCACTTGCCGGAAGTCTCATTTCCCGGCCAATAATGGCGGTGGAGAGTGTCAAAACGGGTTCTGATGGGAAAGTTTGGAGCTTTTGTAGTATGCCATTTTGGCAAACAACTCATCCTTCTTCATCTTCTTCAACTTCCTCTATGCATAACAGTGTTCATCATCAGAGCCAGATTCTTCAATCTCTTGATAGATCCACTCATCAACCTTCCACCAATGTTTCTTCTGTGGCTAAGTCTTTGCTCCCCACAAGGAGAAGACTCCGTCTTGATCCTCCCAACAAGCTCTACTTTCCTTGTATGCTTCTTTTCTCATTATTAATCTTTTAACTTTGTTTTTTCTTACACTAACTAATTCAATGTGTGGTTGTGGTTGTTGTATCTAGTTCCCATCTGATTTCTTGTGAGTGGATTGTTCATGACTAATGTGCCCATTGAGTTTAGTTTCGGTTAAATTATTCATTTGGTACTTATAATTGTCTTCATTTTAAGTTTTAGTCCTTATAATTATCTTCGATTTAAGTTTTAGTCCTTTTCCAATAATTCTGTCTTAGTCTCTACACTTCATAAAAGCTGAGTTTTCATATCCAGTGTTAAGACCAGAGTAGAATTTCTGTCAATGTAAAACCCTTGCAAAAACTTTCTGAAGTGATAAGAAGACTAAAACGAATAGTTTTATCCTATAGAGACTAAAACGAGGATAAAAGTATAAGGACAAGGTTAATAGTTCAATATTATCTTGTAGTGAGTGTAGGAACAGGGATGTGGTGTGGAGTCTATTGAAATACCATATTACACACTGCATGTTACTTAGTTTTGTCTCCTGTCTGATATGATGTGTGACTTTGTTTTGAAGATGAACCTGGTAAGCAAGTTAGGAGCGCCATCGCAATTAAAAACACTTGCAAGTCTCATGTAGCTTTCAAGGTGCGCTGCATATTGCTATTGTGGTTTTATTTTTGTGCTGTTGGATTCAGAAAGTGGTATTTGACAAATAGTATTTTCTTGTTACACATAGGATAAAATTGGACACAAATTGTGCTTAGGTTGGTCCTGTTGGAAATTTGGAATGTTGCCTACTTTTGCTTGCTCTATTTATCCTTTGTTAAGGTTACTTCTAATAGTGTTGTCTTCTTTTGTCTTAGTTTCAAACAACTGCACCTAAGAGTTGCTATATGCGCCCTCCGGGTGGTATACTTGCACCTGGTGAAAGTATAATTGCAACTGGTAATTTATCCTTCTAAACTAGTTTTAAACGAAAAAAATAGGTGAATGCTTGCAAGTTGAGGAATTACCTTACAATTTTATCATGTGTTTGGCAGTGTTTAAGTTTGTGGAGCCACCAGAGAACAATGAGAAACCAATTGATCCGAAAAGCAGGGTTAAGTTCAAAATCATGAGCTTAAAAGTGAAAGGCGAAATGGACTATGTACCAGAACTGGTAATGTATTATTGCCCCTCTTGCATGATGTCTAGCATCACTCTCCATGCATCATCCACAATGCTTGTAAGTACTTATATCACAGTTTTATCATGTAATCCTTCATGCAGTTTGATGAGCAAAGGGATCATGTTGCAGTGGAGCAAATTTTGCGTGTCATTTTTCTGGACCCTGAACGCCCTAGCCCTGTAAGACTAATAATTAGAAAAAATAATCATTTAAGTTTGGTGACCCCAAAAATTAGAAAGGGAAAACAAATTTTCATGTTACTAGTTATTGGTGTAAAATGTCAACTGTGAGAACTGATATAGTTTTACCTAGGGAAAAAAATACATTATGCAGTAAGAATCAGTTACATCACATATTCATACTGTTTGTGAAATGAAGTTTTTACTCTTTTAGTACTAATTACTTGCTCCAATTTGAAACATGGTTTCTCAAAGGCTTTGGATAAGCTTAAACGGCAATTAGCTGAGGCAGAGGCTGCATTGGAAGCAAGAAAGAAGCCCCAAGAGGAGACAGGTCCTAGGGTAGCTGGAGAAGGACTTGTTATAGATGAATGGGTCAGACATGTTAATCATTTTTTTTTTCTCTCATTTTGGTTAAGTTTGTGTTGGAATTTCATGATCTCATTCATTGTCATTGGTTTTTGTGCAGAAAGAAAGAAGAGAAAGATACCTGGCCAAGCAGCAGGTTGAAGTGGTAGATTCAGTGTAAAATATCTCTTTTCTTTGTTTTTCTTTTTTTGGTTTTCCTTAATTTTCTCCAATTTGTAATATCGAAAGTTGAATTCCTTAGTCACTTATGTGTCTAACGTGGTTGAGTTACACTAAGTAGATACTGTGAAACCATTTCTTTGTTCTATTTAGGTAGCATGTTTGTGGTGTAAGATGCGTTTGAACCAGTGATTTTGTATTGCTGCATCAGCTCTTATAATTTGTAGATAGATATCTACAAATAAAATGGGTCTTAGCATCATTGATGTTTCAGTTTCATAGTTTCACGCAACTATTGATGTGGATGATAGCTTTATACTTTAGATTGTATGTTGATGTTCTAACCAAACATGATGCAGAGACATACAAATGTGGGTGCGGGGGAGTAATAAATAAACTATTTTTCTTTTATTTGTTGGATAAATGTTTTGGTGAATATTCCTGGAAAATGAAACAATTCTTTGTATAAATTTAAACTAATTTTCATGTATAAATTAAAACCAATTTTGAAAAATAAATCATTTTAAATTTATAACTCTAAAGTTGTGAGATAATGGTCATATTTTTGGCATTGGATTAAACTAGGGAATTAATGGGCTATTTAGCTGGCAGACTTTTTACTTTTTCATCCATTATAGAATAAATTAAATTTACTTTTTAAAGTAAACTTGCAAAACCATTTCTAAAAAGTTAATAAATTGGTGTTACTATATATTTAAAATTAAAATTTTATATATATATATATATATATATATATATATATATATATATTATGCTTAATACCTACATTGTTTTTTCAAGGACCGAGATGTCCTTGTAAGGTTTTAGATGATCTCTTCCTCTTCTATGGTATGTTAAGGTAGGTGTCTATAAAGACATATTGATGCTCAACTTAGCAATTTGTTAGACACAATAAATAGAGTCAATCACCCTATCATTTGTCCATCAGTTCTGGTCTTTTGGGAATTTTGTGTACTTGGTAATCAGTTTTTATTACAATTTCATGGCTCTAGAAATAAAGCCTCAACCTCCCAAACTTGACCATAAGTGCTAAAACCACATTTTTCAATCATTTAATATCTCGTTTATGCATCTTGAAGGATTTGATGGATGAAGTACACGGGTATATGTTTCTTATGTTGTTTCTAAACTAGTGCAACACTGATTACGTCTTCTGATATGGTTAGGTGTATGATTAGGAGTCGAACACTTTCATGCTTCTATGGGATCAAAGATGAAGCGAGGAAATGTTTCAGATTTGAGAATGCTTTTTCACAAATGGCATTCCATTCAAAGTTAGCAGTTTTCTTCATGAATCGAATGATTGATTTAGTCTTTTTAGTCAACTTTGGCATGGATCTAATTTTGGCATGAACCTCGACAGATACGTTAGTCTTCCTACAAATTGTTGTACCTCTTTCAAGTTCTTCAAACATTTCATTTTTATTAGTGCTCGGAATTTGTCTGAATTGACCTCGATCCCCTTATGTGTAAGCATGACACTGAGAAAGTTTCCCTTATCCACTTCAAAGATACATTTTTTCGGGTTTAACCTTATGTTATATAGTGTCAAGTTCGAGAGCACCTCCTTTAAGTCTCCAACAAGTTGTGTTGAGTCCAACTTAACCACCATGTCATCCATATATATCTCAATATTTTTTCCTGGTAGCTTATGGAAGATTTGATCCATTAGTCTTTGATATGTTGCACCAACATTTTTTAAGCCGAAAGGCATAATCTTTGTGTAATAATTGGCATCTTCCATGATAAATATGGTTTTCTGCTTATCATGTTGGTGCATCTTTATCTGAATTTATCTGAAGTAGACATCTAAAAAACTGGACATCTAGTGACTAGTTTTGTCTTTACAAGTCAATCAATGCTTGACAATGGATAAGTGTCTTTCGAACACACTTTGTTCAATTTTGTGTAATTTGTACACATGAATCATTTTTCGCTCATCTTTTTCACCAAAACCACATTAGATAACCAGGTGGTGTACTTTGCTTCACATATGAAGCATGCTTCAAGCAGTTTTTCCACTTTATCCTTGGTTGCTTCTCTTCTCTTCCTCGAGCTTTCTCTTTTTCAGTGATGTCAATTTAACTTCCTTATATATAAACAATCAGTGACATGCTATATTGGGATATATCCTCGGGGTGTTAGTTGTTGTCCATGCGAACAAGTGCGAGTTCTCCGGAAGAACCTTTGTTATTGCCTTCTCGTCTTCTTCCTTGAGGAATATCCTTTTTTTTTGTGTTTTGTCCTTGGAGTCCTAGTTGGAAAGGTCGAGTATCACCAATTGGCTCCACTCAGGTATTATCATCAATTCTTGGGTCAAGATCTGTCATTTCCATTGTTCAGGCTCTTTCTATGTTTATGTGTTTTGGGCAGGGGCAATGTTGGGTGAAGGCATAGGCTTTTGTCGCAACATTCTCTTGTGAGGGGAACTTTATGGCGAGAGGGTCATTAGACATTATTACTCCTAGTGCATTTACGGATGGTCATCCTAACAATATGCTATATGAGGTATTCATATCTACGATAACATATTGTATATGGATAATATGTGTGCTTCTCCCTTCTCCAAACTTTGTGTAAGGATCTATATACCAGTGGGTATCAACTTGTTCCATTGTGAAACTAAAAATTTGATCGCAAAAGTGTTGTATCTCGTTCTCCGAAATCTTGAGTTTCTTGGTGGTCCTCCATACAAAATATCAACCGAGCTACCATGGTCAACTAGTGTTTTCATCATGACAACATTTTTTATTTCTATTGAGATGACCATAGGATAATTCTCTTATTGATCAATGGCTTTGAAATCTACATCTATTAAGGTTATTGCATGTATCATTTTTCTAGGGAGAGAGAATAAAAGAGAAATTATTATTCAAAAAGAAAATATTGTGTTTACATACAAAAGAGATGTAGAAATATAAAGTCCATAGAAAAGTTGATAAAACAACTTTGTGAGAGTGAAAACATATTTGGTCTTTGATGTTTTCATAGAGATCATGGAAGAATCAAATAGATATGAATAGAAAAAGAAAAAAATAATTTGACTATTTTTGAAGAAGAAAGAGTTACTTTAATCTACTATAGACACCTCCATTGTGTAAACTCGCTCATAGTCACTACAAGAAATATGGTTATTACCAATAAAAATTACCGACAAATACTAATTTGTTGATCAAAATTATTATTAACGAATTTTACTTAAAGATTGAAACACTTATTTTAACGATGAATATATATGGTCACTAATTTGATAGTTGTAACTATCAATCAATAATATCCTTCTGATATGTGTGTTAATTTGTTGGTTAACGTTTTTATGAATAACTTTTACCGACAACAACTTTAGTGATCAAAAGTTATTATAATGACCAATTTAGATATTAATTTATCGGTAAATAAACTAGTTTCAAGAAATTATAATTTATTTCTAAATTGGTAACTAAAATAGTTTTTATTATGAATTGGTCTCTAAATTGGTCACTAATATTACCTACCTAGATTTTGGTTACTAAATAAATTGGTCACTAAATTAGTTTTAATTAATTATTTAGAGATTAATCTAGAAACAAATTCTTTTGGGATAAACAAAATCTAAGTAACTCATGTTAGTGATCAATTTAGAGATCAATTCATAATAGAAACTAATTTAATTACTAATTTATAGACTAATTATAATTTTTTGAAACTAATTTAATCACTAATAACTTTTAGTTTATAAATTAATATTTAAATTGATTACTATAATAATTAATTATTTTTTATTATTAAATTTAATTATTATTTAAAGTTTTTCTGATAATTTATTTAATTGAAATAAAAATACTAGATCTAAGGTTGGATATGATTACTACAAATTACAAATATGAATCGTTTAGACAGGTATGGGAACATCAAGAGATGTTTGTTTTCAAAAAGTGAGGATTTGTCTTAAATAAAAGTAGTGGAAATATAAAACTGTATTTAGTTATTATTTAATCATAAATTGTTATACACATGCAGCAACAACAATAATACATTTAATTATTATTTAATCATAAATTATTATACACATAGTATAACTATTTTAGCAATTATATCTACTTTCTTTATTGATTGACTGTGGAAAACTAAAATGATGTGGTTAAATCATAAGAAAATTTTACATGTTAACATTTAAGCATAGAAAATAAACAAAATAAAATAAAAAATTATCAGACGAGAAGAAAGAGAAATGACGTAAACATTGTAAGTTGTCGGATTTAACATCAGTTCGCTATGTATGACTCATCCATATCATATCACTGTGGATAAGTCTGCCACCTGTTAATGTTTTCCAATAATTTTTTTTCTAATAAATTAAAAGAGTACTCTATTTTTACCAATTAAATTTAAAATTATTAACTAAAGTGTAAAATTAAATATCTTATCAACTAATTAATTTATATGCTGACAAATCAATCCTTAGTTCATGTGTCAATGTGATATTTGGTGTAATGCATTTATTATTAACAAGTTTTCATTGTTTCGTTTGCTAACATTTAAAGTGTTTTTCATTCTAAAATACTATAAAGTTGTTTATGATTATTCTAAATAGCAAGATTTGTTGGTTTTTACCATATATACACATCTAATACATTAATTTTGAAAACAAAATATATTTATAAAACACACACATATATTTGTTATTTCTTGAAGACAATATTAGATTTGTGGCTATTTAGAGTATATGAGCTTCTTTGAATATTAAATTAGAGTGGATGAAAATTATTATAATATTTTATTATTTTTCTCGGGAAAAAAATATTTAAACAGAACTTTTGGACTCTAACACAAAACTACAATAAAAATGTACAATTATAATATTTTATATGTCTTTTTATTATTTTTTTAATCAAAACTTTAATTTGGTTTTGATAACTTATAGTAAGTGTTTCTGCTGAACACTGATATATTTGAGGGACATAAGTCAACTAGGACCAATGACTAACTGAATGCACGCGTCCACTTATTAGAACCTAAGTGTCTTCTCCCAAACGCATGAGTGTCCTCTCCCTGGTACCTGAGTGTCCTCTCCCTGATGCCTGAGTGTCTTCTTCCGATGAAGGATCTACTGGCGGGGGGCCTGTAAAGTCACTCCGACGCTCAAGTCAGTGTCAGAGTAATAATGACTACAATAGTAAGAAAATAGCATACCCATTTTACCTCGTGAACAGTGCCTTTTATACTACTTTAATGGGCCAAACCTTATGAGCCTAGGGTTTTCGCTGCCTAGTAGACTTAGGTTTCACTAATTGCGCTTAATTACTATTAATAACTTATCATTCCTAATTTCTCCAGTACTTACCGTAGTTCACTTGGTAGAGGTGTCTTCTCCCCTAAATGCCGAGGTTATTACGGCTCCTTTATTATTCGTGTGTTGTACAATCTCCTGCGCCGAAGTATATCCGGACCTTATATTGGTATACTTCGCATGCTGGGACATATTCGTCATTTCACGACTTCAAGATGCCCACTTAGAAGTATCCCTTCCTCCCAATATGTACAGTAAGTTTTTTAATATCATTTTCTGTTATTTCAGTTATTAAAGTAAAAACTAATTTTAAAATACTATAAATTTTTTATATTATTATATTTGTTGGATTAGAATTTGTAATTATTGGTAAGTCAAGAGTCATAGAACAAATTTTTTAACATTTTATGTTTTTCATTTGTTGTTTGATAAAGATGTCTAATATATTTTTTTTGTGTGCATTAGAATATATATATATATATAAAACTTTTTAGTTTGGTGGGAATTATTATTTTTTGTGTTTATAAAAAACATAAAAAACATTTAAAATTAAATATAAATAAAAGTAAAATATAATTATATAGGGAGAATCAAGTGTCTTCTTCTGTGTAAATCTTACACACATTTCATTTTGACATAAGAAAGGATGTAAGGTTCATATCATGTAAAAGAAATTGACCGATGAAGAATTTTGATTTTTGATTAATTGTATGGTGAGAGTAAAGTGACTAAGGAAAAGATGAAATATTGACCAAATAGGAAAAGAAGAATAAACTAGTTTTGGAAGGAATTAAATAACTTCATCTATGGTTGATTTTTCATGTAACATTAATTTATTGCATTTTAAACTATTTTACTTTTTAAGCATGTTATATTGATAAAGTAATTTAAGTTTATTAAATTTTAATTTTTTTACTTGAATACAACATTTTAAGTATCATTAAATATAAAAAAAAGTTTTAAATATTAATTATTTTAAAATATATAATTTCAGTTAAACCAAAATTTGTTTAAATTTTTTACTTATTTTTGACAGTTTTTTAATTGGTGACCTTAAAATTATTTCTAATTGATAATGTAGAATTGAATCATTTCTATCCACTATTAACAGGAAAACAAATTGCTGTAGAGTAAAATTTATTATCTTATTGTATTTATTGCTTAATTATATATTCTAAAACAATAGTCAATCTATTATATTATTAAAACAGACTTATTTTATCTCATTATCTTTCATAGTTCTATTTTTTTTATTCCAATAGTTATATTTAATACTTCTTTCATTTCACTCTTTTATATTGTTTAATTTTTTTTGTAAATTTTTAAATTAATTATCATTTATTTGTTATTTTACTGTAGTAAGGGAAACATAACCCAATGGGACATTGCGAACTGTACGCAAAAGGAAACACTCCTTAACATCACATATATTTATGAATATATTTTAACAAATTATTATTATCTATTTAAATATGCAATAATTATAAAAGAATATAAAAGTATTTTATTTACTACTTTCTTAATACTTCATACATGTAAGGAAATATTAAACACTACAAAAATAAAACAGTTGAGATTTGTTAAATTGAATTTTGGTAAATTATCTTAGAAATGTTAAAAGAATTCGTATTTATAAATATATATATATATATATATATATATATATATATATTTTTATTAAATATTAATCTTTCAAAAATATACAGAATATTCATAAAAATATGTGAATATTAAAAAAATATGTATATATTTACATAATAAATATCTGTACAAATATAAATATAAATACGAAACTATATTTATTCAACAAGAGTTACTATCCGTTATCATCTATATATCTAGGGGGCTTCTTCCTACACCTCCAATAAAATCTTCAGTATCCCCAAAACTAATTTTATTCCCATGTTTGCTCCTGGTAAAAATGAAGAGTAACTCCATCTCTTTTTTACCGCGTGTTTGCACCCCCAAAAAGCACACACTCTCCTCTGCACCCCAAAACGCACCACAATAAAGTAAAAAATGAGATTCCCTGCACCCCATATCAGAAGAATCTTGACCTAACCTAGGTGCGCGTAAGGACCGTCCCTCCTCCCTCTTCTCCCTGGTGTTCTCCCACGCAGCCTCACAAACTCTCGTTCTTCTTCCTCTTCTCCCACACACAGTCTCGTTCTTCTTCCTCTTCTCCTACACAGCCTCCACACACCATTGTTCTCCCAGCATCCTTTTCTCCTCCAAAGCGTTCCGAAGCCGCGCATCAACACACCCTTCTTCTCCCCTTGGTCCAGGTCCCTTTTCTCCTCTTCTCCATCTTTTACAGTTGAGTAATGGTAGTTTAATTTAGTACATGTCCAACCACATTTTTCATTTTACCAGATTGTGTTGGTTTGAAAGAGGCAACTGAAACCTTTTTTTTTTCTTCAGGAAACGGAATTTGGAATCCGTTTCCTACAAAGGTGAAACGGAATTCCAATTCCGTTTTTTTTTTTTTTTATTAAAAAGGCAC
>Ga0214542_1011033_pt1 | contig 12661 bp, 3 predicted proteins | sample CNSS1metaG_FD_160096 | JGI IMG/M metagenome (GOLD analysis project Ga0214542, IMG submission 160096) | Root nodule microbial communities from cowpea collected in UCLA plant growth center, Los Angeles, California, USA - CNSS1 | ecosystem: Host-associated > Plants > Roots > Nodule | place: USA...
GCATGTATGTCTGTGTCGGAGCATTGTGTGTCTTCTCCCCTGCACCCTCCTCCGACATGTCCATCATGCGGTGCAGCGTGTGGAACAGTGGAGATTCCAAACCCATCACTCTGAAATCCATCGCTTTCTGAATTGCTGAAATATTGCTCTGTTTTCTCAGATTTTGTTTTGCTAACGCTTCTATGGAGAAGAGGGAATGGAAACAGCTATTTATAAGAGGGACATAGATTATTCCAGAAAAAAATGGAAGTTTCCGGAGAAATAAAAGCGTGCTGTGGAATCTTTCTCTATATTCTAGTAGCTTCAGTTATGTGCATCTTCTTCCGAGGTCTTATCCTTCTACAAAGTTCTAGAACTCAGCTGTTGTTTTCTTTATTTCTGGCATTTAAAAATTTCTTGGTTTGAAATTTTTGCAATTAAAACAGGTTCTCACATTATTTGGGCTTCCAAAATTTGGGCTTGCCACTAGTTTTCAACTTTCCAAAGTCCCATTCATATACTTTTTATATTGTTGGATTTATATAAGTTAATGTTTTAACTATGTAGAAAGTAATTTTCTAAAGTTACTCTTTAACATATTTTTGGAAACTATTAAAAAATTTATCCATTCTAAAAGCAGTTTTTCTGAGGTGTTAAAAATTTAACTCATTCTGGAAACATTACAATTTTTTCCACATTCTGAAAGTACTTTATAGTAATATGATAAGAAGGAAAAAAGAGACTAATTTCTTTTAATAGATTATATTTATACTATTGGTGATTACTATTTTAGAAACCATTCTCAACTTTACTAATATAATAGAACATTAATTGGCAACAACAAAATTTAAAAGATCTGACATTTTTAATATATTGTATTTATAGGTTAAAAAGATGAAATATTTGTTAACTTTTTAGTTATCTTTTTTGTTGTTAATAGATTTTTGTATCTTAATATTTGTGAAATTTATTTAATGTAATTTTTTAATAATGTTTTTTCTTAATTTAATCCTTATTTTATTTTTAAAAAATCAATTAGATAGAAAGATAAAATTAAAAACAACAAAAATTTTAAAAGAAATTATGAAATCTAATTAAATCAATATCAAATATATTAATATCAAAATACTTATTAAACCGTTGTTAATACGTTGTATTTAGTATCTGTGTACATTGGTTGGTTTTGTTGATATGAAGGGTTTGGTGGATTCTAACGTTGAATCTTACGTCCGATGTTTTTGTCATTTAATTACATGAAAGTACACAAATTTAAAGTAGATTCGTCAAAGTTAATATAATTCAATGAGATTTAATTAAAAATATAAAAATACTTTTCAAGGCAAAATATGACTACGTAGGATAAAATCAGAGTAATTAAAGTTTAAGAATCCAAATAACAAAGACTAAACTTTGATTTTAAAAAATATTTTTTTTAACAAATAATACATTTCACTTTCAAACATTTCAAATTTTTAATAGTTTTATATATTAATTGAGACACCCATTCAATTAACGTAATTTCAACTAGTTTTTTAACCTTTTTATTTATTAGCGAAAAAACGTGTTTTAACATATTACTAGCATTTTCTTTCTTGGTAGCTTGTACCATTTTTGAAAACAGTAGCTTCTAACTTCTTATTTTTTTTAAATATTTATTAAGTTTTTTTTTCTATTATTTTATACTGTAAATTCTTTTTATTTTCTCCGTCCACCGATAAAGTCTAATTTTTAATCTTTCATAACAAAATTATTAGTATTATTTAAATACTTTTGCATAATGTTATTTATTTTTCAAATAAATTCATGTTAAACATTAATCTAAATTTTTGACATCTGACTTATATAATAATGACGCTCCAAGTCGCGACAATCATTTGCATATAATATTATTTATGTTATTTAAAATATTTATTTTTCTATTTCATTACTATAATTGAATGTGTTAATATTGATAGATGGTAAACTGTTTTATTTTTAAATATTTTTGGCATTACGTGGTATAACTTAACTCCATTTTAAATTCGAATAAAAATATTTTAAGATATAGTATACGGTTAGTAATAAATATACAATACAAAAATATTTAATAATTATAAGAAAAAAATAAATAAAATAATTTTTAATAAAAATGTTATAAGAGTTTTAAATTAATTAAAAATTAAGATAGAAGCCCTTAAAATATACTTTTTCAATGAGATACTAATATTTGTATAAAAATGTATAAATATGTCAAATTTTATCGTTACATTCATAAATTACTTTAATTAATAATGTCATCAAAAGTTGGCATAACAGTTTTCATTTAATAGTTATCAGTTTCAGCTTCAGCTTCCAACCAATCTGTTAATATTCCACTTAACTTTCAAGTTAAGTTTTTCAAACATGACCATATATATAGTTAATTAATAAGTTAGGATGTAATGTAATAGAAAGACAAAGATATATGAATTATATCAGTATGGCTCCGCTGAATATATATACCCCACCTTTTTCATATAATTGTAGTGTACATGCATATAATTCTCTACAAACTTATAAACATTTACGATATATATATATATATATATATATATATATATATATATATATATATATATATATATATATATATATATATGATATGTTATGATCTTTTAAGATATTTACATTATTATTTTTATTCATTTTGCATAATTGCAGGCCTCGGACAACCTATACATATAAAAAAGAATTTTGAAGAATTTTTTTAGAGCATTCAATTCTTAACAATTAACAAAAATCATATTAATATGTTATTAATGAAACAATGAATAAACATTTATTAAGATAGTAAGATTTGAGTTTAATTTAACTTCATTAAAATGGTTATCAATATCTCTTGTAGTTGAGGAAATAACACCCTGGAATCTTGACAAAGATCACAATAGATCCAAATCTCCATTAGGATATATATACTTTGAATAATTTTAATATCAAATTTTGATATCATATTAAAATTGAAACTTAAACTTAACTTATCTTCATTAAATTGACTCAGTAAAAAGAAATTTATTTTCTCTGATATAATGTAAATTATTTTTATCTCTAATAATATAAAATCTCCAATATACCTTTTTATTATAAGGATATCGAATATGAAAATCAAAGAAGTCCGATAATAATTGACACGATAATCTAAAATTTCTACTGTGATAGATTTTTAATGATTTTGAAACATATTAAACTCTTATATCATATTAAGGTACGTAAAACTCAACATCACTAAATTAACTCAACAAGACAATTTTAAATAACACAATTTTTGTTTCGTTTCATATAAGATTTAATAATAACATTCAAACTTTAAACTTTAAATAATGTAATTTTAAATAAATTTATATACAATTTAAAGTTCATTTTAAAATATTTCTAAAAAATTTAAATAAAAATGTTACTTTTAATAAAATTAACAGCATAAAATTTATATAAAAAATAAACTTTGTCCCAATAAAGAGACAACTCCTCCCTCTTTTAAAAAATCAAGATTAAATTCAATTAAAAGAATAAATATAGAGAATTTGGAGTGAAACGTAAAAAAAAAAAAAGTAAAAAACAATATAAAAGTAAAAAATTCAAAAAAATCGAACATGAATTACTAACTAAAATAACTAAATTATATCTGTTTTTCACAAGTTAGAACTAAATTCACACAAAAAAGAACTTAAAGGACAAATTTAACATTTTACAACAAAATGAACAATTAAACTTTAAAACAAAAAGTGTGTTATATAATATCTAGTAACCTATACATCAACTTCTTAAAAAAAATTCTAGTGTCGACGTCGTTTTCTTGTCCACGCGCTTCTTTCCTTTCTCTTATTCCCATTCTTCTCTCCTAGTTAAATACTATTTCTTCCTTCACATTTTCCAAATCTCGTTCTTCTCAGTTCCCATTATATCAACCTTAATTTCTCTGACTCTCGAACCCTTCGGTATTGAAACCTTGAACAACATGAGTTCGAGTTCAAGAACGTACGAGGAATCGCAACCCCACCCGCTCCAAGAAATAGATTGGCACATGCTGGACAAGTCCAAGTTCTTCTTCCTAGGAACAGCGCTCTTCTCCGCCGTCTCCGCCGCCATCTACCCCGCCGTTGTTCTGAAGACACGTCAGCAAATGTCCGCCGCCGAAATCTCGTGCCGCCACATGTCGCGGTCCATCATGCGGTACGAGGGTCTCCGAGGTTTCTACCGAGGTTTCGGCACCTCCTTGATGGGAACAATCCCCGCACGCGCCCTTTACATGTCGGCGCTCGAAGTGACCAAGAGCAAAGTCGCCGCCGCCACCGTTCGATGGGGGTTCTCCGATGCCTCTGCCACTGCAATCGCTAATGCCGCCGGAGGAGTGGCTTCTGCCATGGCAGCACAGTTGGTGTGGACCCCAGTTGATGTTGTTAGCCAGAGGCTCATGGTACAAGGAGGTAAAAATAAGTAATTTAAATTTAATCCATCATCTCATTAATTCCAAGTGTTTTTATCTTATTTATGGTCACTCCATTTTTGTCAGATTTGATTTCTTTTCATTTTCTTACCAAAAAAAGATCTTTTTTATTTAAAAAAGCTAAACAGGAGAGCTTGCTTGAAATAAAAACTATTACAGTTTTATTAGAACCTTAATTCTTTGTAAAAAAATAAAAATTAATACTCTCCCTTTCTTCTCCACCACAAGGTAAGAAAAATATTAAGAAAAATAATTTAAAACATTAAAAAAGTATTAAATTTCCTTTCATTTAACTGAAGTTTCTTTTTTATATAAATCTTATTTATTTATGATATTTAACTCTGGATGATCATTCAGAAAAGAAGTCTATTTATTTTTTAAATATGATTAATGCTTTACTAGTTACTAGTTAACATAAATGAATTCTCTCATTTATACCAGTTCTGAGAGAAAGTACTAACCTTTTAACAAATGGCCATTGAACTCTGCTTCTAATTCTTGAAGTTTTCTTCTGCAGTGTGCTACAGAAATGGGTTTGACGCATTCAGAAAAATTCTGGGTGTGGACGGTCCAAGAGGGTTCTACAGGGGGTTCGGGGTTTCGATCGTGACCTACGCTCCCTCCAACGCGGTATGGTGGGCTTCGTATTCGATGGTGCACAAGCTCATCTGGGGCACGTTGGGTTCGAAGAAGGAGGGTGTGAGCTTAGGACGCGATTGGAGGGTGGTGATGGGTGTGCAAGGGTTAAGTGCAGTTATGGCAAGTGGGGTTTGTGCCTTAGTGACGATGCCACTGGATACGATAAAGACGAGGTTGCAGGTGTTGGAGGCAGAGGAAGTTAGTGTCGTTGAGGTGGTAAGGGATTTGGTGAGGGAAGGAGGGGTTTTGGCTTGTTACAGAGGGTTGGGACCAAGGTGGGTGTCCATGTCCGTTTCTGCAGCCGCCATGATTACTACCTATGAGTTCTTGAAACGTGTGTCGGCTAAGAATGGTGATAGATTAACACTGTCTTCAGTCTAGAACTAAAAAATATTGATTTTATTTGAAATCTAAAAGCTAATTCAAAACATGTATTTTATTAACAAATAATATATATTTGTTCTTTTATATATTTTAGTAGGAATCAACCAATTATTATTAGATGGAAACACAAGTGTAACAACATCTATGGATAACAAATAAATAATGAACATAATTAATAAAATTGGTAGAACTATTATCACAATAAAAAGATAATCATCAAAACATTAAAATTGTAATAAAATATAAACATTAAAATCAATTATAAAATAATGGGCTTTTTCATATAATTGTTCAATAAAATCACTTTTTAATTTTTCTTCATCACTATTTATTAGAATAGTTTCATGTGGATAATAAAAGAAAAAAAAAAAGGCTAAAAGAGTTAAAAAAAATGTGTGTATATGAAAAGATATTTAAACATTAATCTCATTGTAAATTATTATAGGGTTGCATATACAAAATAATTTCCTTAGTGCAATACTGAATTATAATTTTACATTATATTATTTTTTTAAAAATCAAACAACTGAAGTAATAAGCTTTTTTGCATAATAGTATGTTTTCAAAAATATACATTGATTTACATCTATTTGAACGAAATGCCAAATAGTTTTCATTAATCGTACTTTTTGCATAAATGAATAATAAAGAATAATAATTAAGTTAAAATTTATTTGATACTAATAATTGATAAATGTCTTACCGGTTTAAAATTATCATATAGTGACAATTTTATGACAAAAAAATATTAAAAAATTAATTTAAAAATCAATTTTTTAAAGACTAATTTAAAAATTATTATTTTTTAATTAAAATTTAAATTAATAATATTAGTGATCAATTTAAAACTAATTTATAATAGAAGATCAATTATAATATTTTGAAACTATTTTAATTACTATAATAATTCTTAATTTATAAATTAGTTATTGACTAATTTTTTTTGTCACTAAAATTTTGATCATTAATCAAAGATTTTTTTTATTATTTGTATGAGTAAGATAATTAGCTAATAATATTCATTTTCTAATTCAACAATTAAATATGAGTTATTCTTTAAAATTCTTAAAATTAAATAAAATGAAAAAGTAAATATCTTAAAAATAAATTAGAAATAATATATATATATATATATATATATATATATAGTATGTATATATTTATATATAAAAAAACTTTTTATAATAATATCTTTCATAATTTGGATTCATATTAATATTGGAAAGAATCAAAATCATCATCTTTATTAAATGAAAATGACCCTAGCGTTATTTATTTTTTCCAGTGATTAAAATTATGTGGAAAACTAAAGTAGTTAATTTGTCGTCTTTAAGCTTTTCAATACAAAGATAATAGGTCTTTAATATTATATAATATTTTACTTAGAGACAAATTAGTGCTCACCTACTCTCTCTCTCTCTCTCTCTCTCTCTCTCTATATATATATATATATATATATATTACCATTGTTAGAATGGTGAAAACATCCACCTTTTCGATTCAAATTTCCAGGATTCTTCCATAGTCCCTTTCTACATCCCAAATACAAATCATAAAACCCCCAAAAAGAAGTGATAGGTTGCTTTTTTAGTTAAGTAAAAGAAACAATTTTGTATGTTTAGGTGTTGGATATTTTGAAAGAAAAGGAAAAAAGGCTAAATTTTTTATTTATTATATATATGCATATTATTTCTTTATATTATGGTGGAATGGAGTCTTTATTGATTATGTGAATGATTAAATTTTGTTAACATTATTTTTATTCAACAATTTATGGCCTATTATCTAATTTGGTAATTTTTAAAACAAAGTAAATTAAATGATTAGCGAACATATAATTAATGACCTAATTTTATGTTATCTTTAAAATATATTGTTTTAATTTTTGTTATATAAATATTTATCTTTATATAATTAAAATTCATAGTGAATATAATTATTGAATTTATAAATTATATTATAACTAAATTTTATAACAAAATTATGCAATATATTTCAAACATATATATGGTCTTTCAAGTGCTAAAGTTTTTAATTAAGTTATAGTTTAAGAGTTAAGCGAGATAGTGACTGATTCAATTATTTCTTCTCATAAACTTTTATTGTTCAAACATGTTATTGCTTAACCTATAGTACATTAAGGTATAATAGCAGATTTATGCCATTCAAGTGATAGTATGACACTTGAAGGATAAAAAAGTTATTGTTGGTTTTATTCATTAAAAGATGGGTTTAAATGATGATTTATCTATGATTATTTACCTATTAGTGCAAAATTATTTTTTTATGACGACTTATTATATGCGTTGTAATTTATCTATCATAATAAATTATGTAATAACAAAATTGTAAAAATGATAAGATTTTCTATGTTAGACATTACTAGAACCGATATAGAAAATGAGTACGGTAATACTTTTATAATAAAATAAACTATTTTTTATATCGGTTATACTTAAAATAGACATAAAAAGTTATAGTGACAACAATGTTTGTAATAAAATAAAATTTTATGTCAATTATACTTGGAAGCGACAGAGAAAATGGGAGGGTTACAATTTCTAATGAAATAAAAGAGTTTCTATGTCGCTTTGTCACTATAATTAGCATAATATCTTTAATCTTTTTCTTCCCTCATTCCTTTTTTGCGTTTCACTTCACCTTCTTATTTGTTTTCCTCCTCTACATTGCACCTTGTTGCACTATTACTCCTCGCTCTTGTCGAAGTCTCTACTCCTCGCTCCTCACTCTTGAACTTTAGTGGAAGTCAGTCCTCACTCTCATGTTGTGGTGCATTCACTACTCACCTCGTTTGGTAATTGGGTGTTTTCCTTTTATTTAGTGTTTTCTTCATTCCTATTGTGATCAATGTAGGTGTAATAATGTGTTTATTGTATTTTTTATGCTGACATTAGAGTCCCATAGTTCCTTGGCGAAGAAGTTCGCAACGAGAGTGGTAGTGGAGGCGAAGAAAGGGGCGGTGAGAATGTAGACCTTGCAAGTGTGAACGAAAGTGGAGGAAACATAGTAGGCAGTGAATGACAACAATAATAAGTAAGGATGTCAAAAAAATCTGTACCCGCGAGTATCCACAGATAAAACCCGCAACGGGTAGGAACTGGAATGGATACCCGTAGGTAACGGGTATGAGTATTTTTAATACCCGCATGTTAATGAAACGGGTATGGGTATCATAGTATTCGTACACGTGGATACCCGTACCCACTATATTCTAATTTAAATTAAAAAAAAAACATGATTAAAATATTAACATATTGATTTTGAATGAGTTATTTTTTTATCAATTAGTTTTAAAAAAAAATCATTTCTTTGTAAATTGTCATTCAACACTATTTAAATGGATTATTTGGACTTTGTTTAAAAATTATGAATGTTATGTTTGTATTTTATTTGAATTTACGATTAAAATATGTTGTTAAATATATTTTTTTTAATTTTTGGTAAATACTCACGGGTAACCGTGGATATTAAAAAATTATGCGGGTACTCGCATAACGGATACCTACATAACAGATACCTGACGGATATGGATAAGGGTACGAGGCAGATATTTATTCGGCAGGTAGGGTATGGGCAAGTTATTACCAGTATCCTACACGCCCCGTTGGCATCCCTAATAGTGAGCATGAGGAGCTCCTGTTGCTTGGTCTTGAGCTTTAGGATGTTTGGGAGTGAGAAGAGTCATAAAAAGTGAGATTTTCTATGACAATTATGGAATTAACCGACATAGAAAGTGGAAACTTTCTATATCAACTGTATCTATGTTGGTTCTTTAGCCAGTATAGAAAGCCCTTTTTAACCGGCATAAAAGTCATCGTTGCAATAGTGATTGTTTAAGTAAGGAAAAAACTACATAAATTATATCTCCTCCATTGAAGGGTTGCTAATACTGTTGAAATGACGCTCAAGTGATATGTCATATCACTTCAGCAAGGATATTTTTTCTCAAGTTACATGATTTATCATTCAAGTGATACATTCATTTCTATGTTTTATAATTTAGTTTTACTATTAAACTATCCTTGATTAGTTGTTTCAATGGAATATGAATTGTTACTTCAGTTATAAGTATGATGTAACTTATATGAGAATGTAGTTATATAATCAAAGGAGTACGATTAATAATTATATTATTTTATGAATAATGTGTTAACTCTTTGGCAAGTATACCAATTCAATGCAAGTAGTAAAATGAAAGTCCAAGTATTGTTTTTCCAAGGGATTTGTGTTTGTTTGTCTAATTGTAATTATTTACTAATTTTAGCAATGATGACAACATTAAAGGTTGATTTATTTCACAAGATAAAAATGTAAAATTACTAAACACTAAAGTTATGGAATAATTTAGGAAAGACTTCACTAAGGTTGGATTTCATGAACTATAATAACACAATATTTCCTACACAATCTCTCTATCTTGCTCAAACATCCACATCAAGCATACTAGCCTTAATTCCTTATAAGCAAGTTCTAAGTCAATGTGTCAAAATATTAATTCCTTAACTATTTTAACACAAGACTTGCATTAAGATTCGATGTCTAGAATGACCTAGAGATTACGTCTATTCCTATAGCCTAATCTCATGGTTGTTCTATCCAAGGTTAAGTTTCAATTCATTTCCCAATGATTAGATACAACAAAATAGCAAAGATTTCCATCATGCACATTAATAATTGAGATAAAACATATGAACAAAGACAAAGATTATATTGCATAGGAAAATTACAAAAAGTACAAGTTCATTACATCCATCCCCAATGAAAGAGGAGTTTAGTCACTCCTAAGCATCTAGAGCACAAAAGATGGATGAAATTGATGGAATGAATGAAGTAATTTGAGTTCTTCTTGCCCTAAGATGGTATTTCCCGTGTTTTTTCTAGCTTTGTTGCATTCCCACACACCAGCACCCTAATTTCGTGTAACTTTCGAAACTATAACCACTTCAGAAAACTGTCTTGTCGTTGGGTGACCTAGCTATCTCGTTGGGCAACTTGGCATGCTCGCTGGGCGACACAGTCCTGACAGTACAACCTCATTTCTTCTCCAATCCTTCACTTTTCTATACAATAATCCTCAATAAAAGACAAAAAAAATACCTAATCTAAAAGAAACCTAAAAACATATCAAAACTTCCCATAAAACACATGAATGAATACAATTAAGAGTTCCAATCAAACATGAATAATAAGTGTTTTTCACACTTATCATAATGCATTGAGAGTAAACCTATGGTGATGTTTATAAGTAATAAATAAAGTGATATTGCAATGATGAATATATGAGTATATAAGTAGTAACTTGGGGTGTATTATTAAATTGTTAAGGATTTATGTGTATTATTAAGTCATGAGATTAAATAAGATTTCAAATTCTATTGAGAATGAGTCAAATAGATAAAGGTGTCAAATGATAAGAGTTTAATGGTTGGGCTTCCTTGTTTACTAGGGGGCTTTGGCCCTTAATTTATTTTCTTTACATAAATAAAAAATAATCATATAAGTAAAAGCATTTTTTTTAATTTTATTAAATTTTATATATTTGGTCTCCTCAAATTTATATACACTTATAAAAGAAAATTTTGACACCCCAAAATAATTTTGAAGATCCGCTACTATGAGAGTTGATGAAATCTTTTCACATCAAAGTTGGGATGAAAAGTATAAGAAATAAGAAATTATTGTTATAAGAGGTGTAAGAAATAACTCTATATAGGAGTTATAATATATGAGATCGATACCAAAGAACAAATTGTTTGATAAACAAAACATTATGATAGATTGATAAGATAAATCTCTGAGTCTAAATTCAATATTAATCTTCCAAAATGGAACAATCATTACATCTAATATTGATGAGATGACCTTATATAAACTTAATATGTGATCATATATGTATAAATGTTGATTATTATATGTTTAATTGAATAGGTAGCTCATCCTTATATTATGTTAGTAGGGGTCGCAATGTGGGCTTGGCTTGGTGAGCCGATCGGCAAGCCCACCAAAAAAATGCGGGGTAGGGAGGGTTGGCTCGTGTCTCGTAGAAAAAAAAAACTTTCACTTGGTTACTTTTCTTCTATATTTTTGTATGGACATTCCAAATTGTTGTATGAGTGGAAAAGACAAGTGTTATGTATTTATGAGCATTCTAAACTTTGAAACTTTGAAGAATTCATCGTGCATGACAAAGTACTAATGTGTATATGATGAAAATGTTAGATTATCAATTTATCATTGAACTTCCTAAAGTCTTTGTTTAATTTTGTGAACTTGTTAAAGTTTTCCAATTTGGTAACATTGAAAGTTTTATCATAAGAATTTAAAAAAAAAATAGTGAGTCGGGCCAATCTTTTGAACCTGCATTTTCAAAGTGGGACGAGTCAGTCTGACCCGCATTTTACAAGTCAAGTGCAAGTCGACCCACATTACCACCCTTATTGATCAGTACATATATGTATCAACCAATAAAAAAGCTTTAATCACCTTTTAAAGCTCGACAATTATATGCATTTATATCATATAGTCATTAAAGCTAACATTTATTGGATACTTAATCGACGTTACATTTTAGATAGTTCACTCAACTAGAAAATTACAACTTACTTAAGCTTTATTTATACTTTCCCTTAAACTCTAAAAAATTTCTTAGTTTCTTTTAATGAAGGATAAAAAGTGTAGATCTTCTCCTATCAAAATGAACTTGCCTTACAAAGTTACTTACATAATTTTGTCACTTGTCTTGTAAATGCAAAATCAAAGTTTTGCAAGAATAATTAATATTTTGTAATTAATTATGATAATTAATATTTTGTAATTAATTATGATCGTGTTTTAAAATGATACTCGATTATATTTTTTTGAGTACTATACTCTGAAATCAAATTTAAAATAATTCTGTTTTGATTAATAGTGTAAAAGTTTTTGTCATCGTGAATAAAATTTAAACTCCAAATTATATTTTAGATTTAGTGTAAATAATTTAAATATTAATATAATATTATTTTAATATTTTGTAAATTTCTTAAAAAAATTATTTAAATTCATAAAATAAAAGAAGAGACAGACAATTAATAGCGAACGTATAACTAGTATCATAAGATCATAAGAGTCATTAACTTTGTTAGATATTTAACTTTTATTAAGTAATTAATACGTTATAAAAAAGACTTGGTTTCATAT
>Ga0214542_1011035_pt1 | contig 12657 bp, 10 predicted proteins | sample CNSS1metaG_FD_160096 | JGI IMG/M metagenome (GOLD analysis project Ga0214542, IMG submission 160096) | Root nodule microbial communities from cowpea collected in UCLA plant growth center, Los Angeles, California, USA - CNSS1 | ecosystem: Host-associated > Plants > Roots > Nodule | place: USA...
GCTTCAAATCTCTATGTCTCATTTATGGGTTCAAAATGGTCCCATAGAATCCACTAACAAAATCTCATTAGGATGGCATGTGAGTTGAAATTTTAACAATTGGCATTTTTTACGTATGTGTGTGTGTGTGTGTGTGCATGTGTTCGTGGGCGTGTGTTTGTGTGTGGGTGTGTTCGCATGTGTGTGTTTATGCGTGACAGTGTGTGCATGTGTGTGCTTGTGTTTGAGTGAGTGGATATGTGTGTGTGTGTGGGGGGGTGGGTGTTTTTATGTATGTGCGTGCGTGTGTGTGTGTGTGTGTGTGTGTGTTGGTGCATACGTTTGTGCATGTGTAATGCATGCAGGCATGTTAGCATGTGTGTATGCGTACATGTGTGCGTGCATGTGTGTTAATTAATTATTATTAATTTGATAAAAGAAAAGAATTTTCTAGTTAATCCAGTACACTGCTATCAGGTGATTCCACAACTATATGGTGATTATGCAACCCATTATTATACTTCATGGACGGTAAGAATATATCATTACATTTTTTTATACTTAGTTTATAGAAATGAATTATAGATGTACTCCCTTAATAAATCTTTCTTACTTAGTGAAGGATATTTTTTTCTCTTCAATTTCGTGTATAAGGATATAATTAAGTCCTTAGTTTATATCCTAAATAAATTTGAATTAATTAATGTATCATATTAATATCATTATTCAAAATTTGATATGGTGTTAAAAATTTACAGTCAGACAACTACAAGAAGACAGGATGCTACAATATTCGATGTGCAGGTTTTGTTCAAACTAACAAAGAAATTTATCTTGGTGTACCCTTAGACCCCGTCTCTCATTATGGAGGACCACTTTATGCGTCTCCCTTTTCTATTTCTTAGGTCATAATCGTTGTATATAACTTTCACTATAATAAAAACATAAAATTAGATTTACCTCATATGGGATTAATATATTTTGATTTCTTGAATAAACTTTTTTAATTGAATTCATATAGTGAAAAAAAAAAGTTAATATTGTATGGTAGACACAATTAACACTAAGCATCATATATATTTTTTTCATAAAAGTGTGTGTATGTTTTCAGGATCATGTGACCAAAAATTGGTGGATAAGTATAGAAAATAAATTTATTGGATATTTTCCAGCAAAATTGTTCTCAAACATGAGCTCAGCTGATCAAGTAGGGTGGGGAGGAAGAACAAGAACTCATCCTGGTACTCAAAGTCCTCAAATGGGGTCTGGACATTTTCCTCATGATGATAATCCTAGGCATGCTTGTTACTTTAAACTAGTTTCGATTCAAGATAATGAAAGAAAAACTCATGGAGCTAAAGTATATGAAACCCATTCCTTCACTGACAATCCCATGTGTTATGATGTTAGATACTATGGAGATCAAGGACCCCACTTTGGTTACCTCCTCATGTTTGGAGGACCCGGTGGGAATTGTGGCAATTAATTTTATTTTCAATTAAACTTTAGATGAAGTTAAGAAAAACAATCATGATTTCGAATAAACTACTATTATAATATCTTTTTTTGTAGTGGTAGATTAATATTGTTATTTTTCATCTTTTAATTTAGTTTTGAAATATGTTGCAAAACTTTTGTTTATAGGTAGACAATTATACCAATATTTCTTTATCCATAACCGACGAATTTTATTAATGTCAGTTACTCAGAAATATTAAATATATCTCCCACCAATGGATTTTTATGTATGTAACATTACTTCACAATAAAGTTATAATTTATATGTTATATTCTTTTAAGTTTCAAATTTTCGTAATTAACGAAATATTTTGACAATTGTCATTTTGAAGGTGAACATTCAAAGTTCATTTCTTCAAAGCTCTTCTCTAAAAGTTTAAAATGTTTCATGTCCACTAATGGTTGGATTCTCATTATGCATTAATGATGGGTTTTCTTGATTTTTGAGTATGTTACATCAATTGGCGGCTACTGTTCCATCTATCCATGCCACACCAGCCATGGTACATTTACTACACCACTCTTGCCAACACTATCAATAGTGTTAATAAGTGGCTTGATATATCCAACCTAATTCTTGAAAGGATCATTATCCACTTTCATTGATTTTTCTTCAAACTTGAGCCTACCTTGCTCAATTTTATCTAGAATGGTATTTTTGAAATGTACATAGTTACTAGTCATATGACAATAAGTATGATGAAACTTGCAATACTTTTTCCCTTTCATATGTTTCATATAAGGTAATTGTTAAAGTATACATGTCTTCACAACCAATAAGGTTTTTATGATAACAGAATACTCTACTAGACGAGTAAGTCTTTACTCAGAGGTGAACATGTTGTTAGACGATAAAAGAGAGCATCTAATGGAATTAGTGAGGATGAGAAATTGATCAATGTTGTTTGAAGATCAAAATATATGATGGGTAGTATTGCTTGCAATTGCTCAATTGCATGTGTAAATGAAAGCAATAAGTTTGGATAATGCAAAAGCCAAATCTAAAGCATTAGATGAGTCTAAGGATTACACAAGTCAAGGTGTTAGACGATTCTAATTGTAGAAATCATTAGGTAAATGGTGACCCAAATGTCTAGACAACCTAAGTCATTTTGTTATATGACTAAGGTGTTAGACGATTCAAGAAAAATTCAAGTCATTAGACGACTAAGGCATTAAACGATCCTAGACAACTGAAGTCATTAGATGAATCGAGTGTTAGAAGACTGTGTCATTAGATGAGTAAAAACAACTTAAGTCATTAAACGACCTAAGTATTAGATGACCTTTAATGTTGTCACTTTTATGACATTCTTTGGTGATCTGAAACAGGTGTTTGATCCTTGATTATTCATACAAATTAACATATTGATACAAGTAATTGAAATATAGATTCTATGATATGAGTTACAACGAGTACTATCACTCTAGAATAAAAAATTGTTTGAATGAAACATTTTAAAGAAATTAATATTGAGAAATATCTGATATATGCTTTGTGAAATGGAGAAAATCTAATAAAAGTAAACTAAAATGAATATACTTTAAATGGAACTACAATGAACTAGAAATGGTATGAATGTGTATGTATGCAAAGTGTTTTACATGATTATCAAGTAAACTAAAATGCACATATGGTGTTTGATGAAATGTCAAAATGAGCAAGGTATGTGAACTATGCAATGGGAATAACCCACACACAATCTAAACATGTGAGATGCTCCCAATGCATGTATTAAACTAAATGAAGCTACTGGAAATGAAATTGAATGGTGATATGCAATGAATCTAATCATGAATGAATATACATGAAAGTGTTCATTGCTAGATACAAGACATGCTCAAATTTCATCAAAGAATGAATGAAATAGTGATGTTAAGATGTAAAATGATGCAAATGAACCTCTATTGAATATAGAAACAAGAATCACAAGAAATGATTAAGTAGAACTCAAAATCCCAATTTATAAACCTTTATTGTATTAATGAAGATACTTTTTTAAAACTAGCCTAAAAACCTAACTAAACTAATTTTAAATGGGTAAATGGCTAATGGTGATGGCACGCTACTTGAGTGGGCACAAGGCTCACCATACTTAAGATTAGTGGTGCATTGATAAACTCTACTTGCCTCAAGTTTATACAAATATTGATAAACTCAAGATTACTAGTTTTCCCCTTAAATTTAGTATAAAGTCATCCAATAATCAATCCAACGATAGAGCAATCAAGTAAATAGTTATAGTGTGTGATGTAATTTGAGTGAGGAAAAATAACTAATTGTACTCAAACTATTTAAAATATGTATTATAATCTAAACTAAGGATGAATGTGATCTAAATCTAACTAAGCTACTGATGTTGTACCTAAACTGATACTACACACTGTGAACTCTATGTTTTTTTAGCTCCTAATTGAATATGTAATGTATGATGTAAGATTAGGGAAAATTAAATAAATAAATAAATATTTATTTAATAAAAGCGAATGAAGGGATCTATGTAGTAATTAATGCAGAGAGTTATGAAAAGGAGTAATGGTAGCTCAAGTGGTTAAGCATGTGGGTTGGTGTTGAGAGGACTTGGGTTTGAGTCTTGTGAATGCCATTAGTGTGATGTTTTAACTATTTAATTTGTTTTGTGTGTATACATGGACACGTGGCATAGTGTCATAATTATATGTGCATGATATGCCAAGAAAAACATGAAATGTGTAACATCCCGGTCAGAAATTACTAATTTAAATAAGATAAAGTAGAAATAAAATCAAACTGCATTTATTACAACTCCTCTTCCCAAAACACACGTGCGGAAAACTTGTTACGGACCACACTACATAACGCCATACTACATGTTTCCACGAACCTCCTCGCTCGTGGTCCTGTCTCTATGAACCTCCCCGCCTGCAGTCCAACACACGTGATCTAACAGCTAAGAACCTCCCCGCTTATAGTAGCTCTTAAGTGTGAGCACGGAACATAGAACCTCCCTGCTCGTATCCTCACATGAGAGCATCATAATCTGAACCTCCTTGTTCATTTTATCACGTGTTCACCACCAACCATGAACCTACCCGCTCATGACACAGTCAAGCATCTCCTGGTTGAAGCCCAACATAAAAAACACTACTCTTTGCGCTATTGCCTGACTAAGCACTGCCAAGCGACAAGCAACGCACACCGACTAGTTGAACCCTCTTGCCGCTAGGCGCTAAACACAAACAAAGTCACTATCTTAGTGGCTATCTCCTAGTGGTTCACTCGTCACTGCTAGGCGCCACTCGCTCCAGGGACATCTTTGGTACTCTTATCGCCTGGCAACCACCACTGTGTCGCCAGGTGCTATACCAGTAACAACCCATTGCTGGTTTAACACCCTTAAACATGTTACATTCAGTCCTACTCTTACAATTATGCATGTCCACAATTAAGAATGTGTGTGTGTATATATATATATATACTTCCATAAATCACATGACTCAAATGCATAGTCTTAACTTAGATAGCTTTAACATACTTGTACACAAATATCACATATTAAACATGTATTTCAACAACCATCACTCATAATCATGGAACCACTTTAAATAGTAAACACACTCATACTCCTTAAAAACATCATAGTCGAATCCAACACACATTATTTTCCCCTTCTCATTTTCCCAACCCTTTGCATGCATACAATTCACATACACCACATAAGCCATAGTCAATGCCATATACTTATTCTGCATGCCCCCGCAATTCCATTACATTTAAAGCATTATTATCATGTTCTCATACTTGTCCCAAACCCATAGTGATCATACAACACTTGGTTATAAGGATATCCTCAATAATGGCCTTTCTCACATACTTGTAACATCACACATTCGAGCTAACATATATAGATTTATATATTCAACATGGCTCAACAAGCACTACCCAAAACATACTCATCCATCACACACACACACATATATATATGGGTGCTACTACCCGACGGTTCCTACTGCACGATAAATAGCGTAATTACACCAGTGTTCACGTCACCTTGTGGAGCCAACCTTGCCGCCAGGCGGTTCATCACAAAATCCAAAAATGGGTCCAACTCTCATGCATCTCCTAAGGCGTCTTCAAAACTGCCAAGCGGTTTTTGGAAAATTTCCAGAAACTTGAAAATAATGCACGAAAATGAATGAAAAAGGCACCACGCATACATCAAGCCATACAAAAACATTATAGTAAATTTAAAACAATCATCGCATCTCCCCTAACCTAAATTCCTCGATGATTAGCACAACTCTCATGCATCGCTTCCAATTACAAGTTATGATCCTTGATGATTAGCACAACTCCCACTTCTTGAGTCTTTTACTTTTCCATGTTCAATATCTCCCAATTCCCTCTTGGCTCTCTCTTTTAAGTGTAATTTGATTGAATGTATCAAAAGGTCTCTACCTCACCTTTAACTCACTGTTATTCTCCCCTCACAACCTTAATTTTAACGGCTTTAATGATTAAAATGAAATTAGCATTAACAAAGAGCGTAATGATCATTGTATTACTGTTTTATGATGGTTTTCTAGCCCTCTTGGTTGCCCCCTTTGACGACTAGGGTTTCAGACCTTTCCCATCCATGCCAAAATTAATTTTAGAAAAAAGAAAGCCTAATTTGTGTTTAGCAAGGTTTGAACATACAACCATCCAATTCCAAAGCAAGTACATTACCAATTCATGTTTCATGATAATTCCTATAAATCTAGGATTTTATAATCACTCATCATAATCAATATGGAATGGGGAGGTTCATATTGGATGTACTCTTGTGTGGGGATACAAGCGGGGAGATTCGTATGTTCCATGCTCACACTTGAGGTTGTTATGAGCAGGTAGGTTCATAGCAGGTGTTCACACGTGTTGGACTACGAGTGAGAAGGATCGTAGAGTTGGACCACAAGTGTGCAGGTTCGTGGAAGCATTGGAATCCCTAAGATCAAGGTTGAGTATGTACTGATCTCATATAGGGAAGGTTTATGATATTGAGGGTTTTACACGACTTTGGATGAGGGATTTGGGTGTGAGACATGCTAAGACCCATTTATGAGTGGTGGCTCGTAATGGATTGTAAACACGTGGCGATCACGGGTGGTAAGTCGGTGATGTTGGAAATCCTCTGTGAGCATACGAGTGGGAGGCTTGTATTGGCTAGCTTCACTTGATTGTCATTCACGGGTAGGAGGCTGGTGATGTTGGTAATCCTGTGTAAGAATATGGATGGTGGTTCGTATTGGTTAGCTCCATTTGGTTGTTATGGATGGTGGTTCGTAATGTTATATTTCCCACATGTGTTGGGCTACGAGTGGCTGGCTCGTAGGGGTTGGACCACGAGCGGTAGGATCTTAAGGTCAATGTCAAAGTGTGTAGAATGTGGATGAACATGGTGGGAGGCCATGATTGCTTGTGCATAAGGATAAAAGTTCTCAGAAGGGGTTTTGGGATAAGTTAAAATGTTTTGGGTGAGGGTTTTATGATATCATTCTTTATGCAAGTTAATTATATTGCGCTCACCCTTTCTACTTGTGTTTGGTGATAATTGTGTAACTTGTTACATGGGAGCATATGATCTTGGTGACGGTGTTGATGTATAGAGCCGGAGGGGGGCTAGCTTGAGAAATGTTTTTTGAAAACCATGTTATATATTTTGTAAACGGTTAATTACGATTTTAGAACTTTGAATTTTGTAATGTTTAAGGTTGAAGTATGGATTTGAATTACGCGTGAATAATAAAGTTTTATGAAACCTTTATGGATTTTAATGTAATTTTGGAGCATTGGCGTATTTAATAAATTTTGAATTTCCTTGTGTTTTGGGAAAGTGATTTTATTAATTGTAGTTCTATTTTTATTTTATTTAAACTAGTAATATATGGTGAGAATGTTACAGCAACATACATGTTGAGTCCCCAAGTGCTAAAAATTTTTAAGCTTAAAAACATTCTTTTAGGGCCAAATTTTGGACATATTTTATGTAAATTAGATACTTAGTCTTTAGTTTGCATTTTCTTTTAAGTAGTAATTTTTCGCTTATTCTATTAATAATATAAAGAAAAGTAGTGTCTTAAATTTTCTTTGCTTCATTAGTCCTAGTTTAATCTTAGTCCAACTCGTTGTCCCTCCATCTACCAGCCACCACCTGTAGATCACACGCATGAATTATCCAGTCACGGACTAAATCCGTAACACCGAGCAGAGCTCCCCAATACGGACCACAATTCGTATTCATCACAAGACTACTAATTTCACCGACTCCGACCGTGAAAGGCAATCGAGTGAACCATCTGTACTAGCCACAACTAGCACGCTCACATTGGAATTTCAATACCATCAGGCTACAACCTAGAATGGCCACGTGTTTAACTCCTTAGTACAAGCTACAACTTGTAAAGGGCCCTCAACAAGTCATTTCCTCAAGTCCTCCATTCAAAGTTGTGTAAAATCCTCCAACGCAACGTCCCTCTATACCCATTACCGCTTGGTGCATCTCCAATGTCGGCGAGCGAAATCTGGTTCTAGATCACATGGCAGGGACTACACACCGCTAGGCGCCACACACCTCTAGAGCTCTTTGTTTGATAGTTGTCGCCTAGCGGAACCATTCCTACTGCCAAGCGCTACACGATTCTAGTGGCCTTTGCTTTGGCCGCTATCGCTTGGCAAAACCCTCCTTGCCGCCAAGAGTTGTGCGTTCCAAGGACTTCCCATGTTCCTTCTACTACTTGGCAGTCTCCCTTCTACTGCTAGGCACTATACCAGTAGCGTGACAACTACTGGTTTATCAACCCCAAATCTGGTTTTTACACCTCAAACAACCTAAGCACACATCCAAGATGCATAAAATAGTCCAGAAGTAGAATACTCACTAACTTATACCATCATCCTCATATATCACTTCCTATAATTTCTTTAATTAAAATATTCCAATTATTTAACTTTCATAAGAAAGGAATCATGTTCATAATAGTTGACAACAATAACATTCAACTTTTATAGTAGTATTCTTATATTACATCATTGTACCCTTTCTAAGTCACCCAATATCAGTATATTCCAATGATTTATACGTTTAGGTACTTATGCAATCCCCTTAGAATTATCACTTAAACCAGGAGAGAATAATCCCGCTTGTGGCCAAAGATACAAAGACAACCATTGCAACATATCATAAATCATAAGAACTTCCCTAATTTTACCAAAACTACACTTGCACTATTTCCTATAGTCAAACTCTCAATTTCCAAGTCAAGTTATCCATAACTCTCCAAGCCTCTTAGTGTGTGGAAACCACAACAATCTTATTCTTCCAGTTTTATCCTATTACTACAAGCATGATTCCAATTAAACCCCAAAGACATTCCCTAGATCACGCCCCACACCACCAGCCAAAAAATTGCAGGTCGCTGGTTATCACCTGGAGGCACATAGCTTGCCGTTAGGCGATGCTTCAAGTTCTGGGTAAAATCCCAGATTTTTCCTACCTCTGAGAACCTTAAAGTTTCCCCCCACACTATGATCCAGACATTTAATATTACAATCAACTCTTAATTAAATTTCTAGCAAGCACACACCTTCAATTGAGTCATTCCATTACCAAATAACTAAAATTGGGAACCTAATTTCTCATTTGACATTCATTCCCATCCCTTTTCAAACTCCACATCTCTTGTAAGCATCCAAACATCAAAATCACCATCAATGATAGGAAAATTCCAACAATAACATAATCAGAAATTCCTAGAAACGCAACATAATCAGAAATTTATAAAGAAAAATAAGTACTCATGCATCCATTCTATCATGCAATCACAACAAATTAAATCAAAGTACAACTACAACTCCCCTAACCTGGTCTCCTTGCTCCAAGAGTGCTCCTAGGCTTCCTCCTTGATCCAAAATCGTCCTTTCTTTGATCTTTATCCATAAAACCCTCTCCAACCCTCACTCTTTAGATTACCAGATCAGCGTTCTTCCACCCTCCTTTAGTTGGTAAGTGAATTTCACCCCTCAATTCCCTCTCTCCCTTCTTTTTCCAACCAAAATTAAATAAAATTATAAAATACGAAAATCCATTAAACCAGAGTTAATGGTCATTTAAATGCCATTATTTCTATAGTTTTTCCAACCCTTCCATTTTCCCACTATGATGGCTAGGGTTTCTGGACATCTTTACTCAGAACCTAAAATAATCTGAACACAAAAAGAATTATTTCATGTTCACCAAGGTTCGAACACACAACCACCCAATTATCTAGCCACTGCATAACCAATCAACCAATTCATGTTTTATACTAATTAATACTCATTTATGTTTATATTATTACACCTCATGGTTAAACATCCATGAAAAATAATAAAACCAAGTACTCTTAACCACTTGAGCTAGTACTATTCATTTTCTTATTTCTCCGCATTAATTAACTTAGGGATTCCCACCCTCTCATTAATTAAATAAATATTTATTTATTCATTTAATTTTCCTAGGTCTTACAGTTGTCACTTGAGCTCTAGGCTCACGACAAGACAAGGAGAGGAACACTCTCAATAGAGCACTCTCACAAAGTGGTCGAAATATATGTAGTATAAACACTAAAATATTCAACCATTTTACAAGTCTAGAAGAACCCTTTTTTATAGGTAATAGAAGGGGTCTCTTAACAAATTCAACAAATAAGGTTCTAGAAGCCTCTCTTCTAGTCATGCTCCTATTAATCTTTCTAGGATGGTCATCTAGGCTCTCATGAGGAGTCATGGACTCATTATCCTCCCCTTCTTGGAGAGAATTGGACCACGAATATGTAAAACCTACATGAAAAGAAGAAAGATCATACACATTAAATGTATGACTCATGTTGTTACTAAGGGGTAAATCTAACTCATATGAATTATTATTTATTCTCCTTAGAAAATCAAAAAGGCCATCCCCGATAGGGTGGAGTTTGGACTTCCTTTATATAGGAAACATCTCCTTCCTCAAGTGAATCCATACCTAATTACTCTCTTTGAAGGTGACCACTTTCCTTCCTTTATTTGCAAACCTTTGGTATTACCCAACCTTTCTCTCTATATTCTTATTGACTTGGGCATTCAAATCTTGGATCATCTTAGAACGCTCTTCTCCATCTTTGCAAGTCCATGCCTCATGAGTATGAAGAGGAAATAAATCAAGAGGTGTTAAAGGATTGAACCCATAAACAACCACAAAGGGAGAGTAGGAAGTTATGGAGTGCACCACCCTATTATATGCAAACTCTACATGAGGAAGAACGTCTTCCCACTCCCTAGGATTCTTGGCTATCATGCACCTCAACATTTGGTCCAATGTTCTATTCACCATCTCGATTTGGCCATCTGTTTGAGTGTGATAACTATTAAAAAAGAGATGTTTGGTTCCAAGCATCTCATATAATGTCTTCAAAAAGTGGCTTAAGAAATTTGTGTCGCTATCACTCACCATGGTCCTAGGTATGCCATGAAGCCATACAACTTCCTTAAAGAAGAGATTTTGAATGAAACTTGCATCATCTACCTTATGGCATGGAATAAAATGAGCTATCTTAGGAAACCTATCCATAACCACAAAGATAGAATACCTACTTGGCCTATAGTATGAAATTCATTGAGATGTCTACCCAAGGCAAAGAAGGGATAGGTAAAGGAGTACAGAGGCCATGGGATTGAGCCTTATACTTGGCCTTTTGGCATGCTATGCAATTTCCACAATGTCTCTCCACATGCTTTCTCATGTGAGGCATTAAGAAGTGCTCTTTTAAGACCTCTAAGGTCAACCATTCCACAATCACAAAGATAGAATCCTTACCTTTCCTTGTCCTTGGGAGCTCTAGTATGAAATACATTGACATGTCTACCCAAAGAAAAGAAGGGATAGGTAAAGGAGTGTAGAGGCCATGGGGTTGAGCCCTAGAATTGGCAAATTTATTTAGATTCCTTTATATTTGCAATGTAAAACTGAATATAAAAACATAATGCATGATATGAATATGAGATATACTATGAGAGTTATCAACCGGAAATGCACATATGATGGCAGTAGATAGGATTAATGCATACTAGCCTAATCCTAGAATGCAAATGTGATTTTTGTGCATTAAGATAAGTCCATGTAATAAAAATAATAATAAAAAAATATTACACTATTTTATACTGATAAAAAATTATTTTTGTTTCTGTTACATATTTTATATCATGTTTTAGTGGACTGAATTGTATTTACGGATAAGTATAAAAAAGCATAATTCAAAATTGTCCTCTTTTCAATCCAAAGATAGCACTAGATATAGACAGAATTAAGTAGAATATGATAACTTAAGTCAAGAACGAAACCATGCATATGAATTATAAATGACAAACTTAGCCATAATTCATATTGTTTTTTAATTAAAATTGAAGCTTTTTCTTTCGTGAACCTTGGTGATAAAAGTTTGTTTATCGAGATAAATAACACTAAAATAATTCTAAAATTCTCTTCTTCTTTAAAGGTGGTTTTACTTAACCGTTAGAAATTTAGATTTTATTAGTAATTTTAATTGTTGAATTCTTTTAAAGGAAAATCCTTCTCTGAAACAAAGCCTCTGTTTCTCATTCTCGAAAATCGAAAACTGAAGGGTGCTGATATCTGATTTCTGGGCGATTTCTCTGGTCTGTGAGTAACCTGGTAAGTAATACAAACTCTCACCTTCATATTGTTCATTAATATGCTCTGAGTAGGTGTAGCCTATTGCTCACTATTTGTCCTCTTTTCAATCCAAACATAGCACTAACTATATAGACCGAATTAAGTGGAATATGATAGAAAAATAACTTTCATTCAACAATCCAAACGCATGGAAGAGAGTTAGTGTTCATCATCTTCATCAGCTACTGCACTACCTTCACCTTCGAGAAAAATATTTTTTTTAAAACTATTTATAAACAAATGTTTTAAAATATGAGTGGATAAATTAATTAGACTTAAATTCCTTTTCTTTTCTTACAATTTCGTGAATGATACTTTTGGTTATTGTAAAACTTTAATACCAAGTTTAACTTTTAATCTTTTAATTATAAAAGATGTCAAGTTTTATTATTACTCATATTTATGTTACTAATTAACTAATATTGTTATA
>Ga0214542_1011038_pt1 | contig 12655 bp, 11 predicted proteins | sample CNSS1metaG_FD_160096 | JGI IMG/M metagenome (GOLD analysis project Ga0214542, IMG submission 160096) | Root nodule microbial communities from cowpea collected in UCLA plant growth center, Los Angeles, California, USA - CNSS1 | ecosystem: Host-associated > Plants > Roots > Nodule | place: USA...
ATGTGAGAAGCCCATTGATTTTGTGATCATCTAATGGGAGGCCCTTTTGAATCTTTTTCATCATTGATCTTGTAATTGGGCCTTTTAATGGGCTTGGGCTTGGGCTTGGGCTTGAAGGTGCAATTGGACTTGGTGGGGTCACATCATGCGCTGCCTTGGAAATGTTGTCGAGGTGTTCCCAACCACTTGCATTTATGAGACTTGCTTTAATTGTGGGGAAAGAGAAAGTATTAACTCGACTTGTCGTTCAAGGCTGTCTTGTCATAGTGATGAGATGTAGTAGGTGGGGAGTTAAAGGAAATGTGCAGACAGCCGTTGGATAGAGCTAGATCCGGCTAGAGCTAGATCTCACGGTTTATAAGAGGGTTGTCCTTGTAGAGGTGGTCCACTATAAATAGGGGTGGGGTCTTGGTGTTGGAAGAAAGGATCCACTTAGGAAGTGAGCCAGACTCCAGCTGAGTGTATCCCGTATGCACTACTTACCCCAAGTATGTCATCCTCCTCTGCTTATTATCTTTCCAGTAGGCATAGTGATTCAGAGGAGGAGTGGACCGTGTCCAATTCACCATCTACTGATATTTCTCAGAGGGGTGATGATGACTCTGTAGGCACTGAGGAGTTCTCAGCCCTACGTCACCCGGGATATGAATGGGTTGATCCCTGGGTGAAACTCCCTCTGCTAGGTTTAGTAAGTCTGCAACCATAGTTGCTTTCCGTAAGGAATATGACATTGTAGCTGATACAGTAGACAAGCGTATTGTTAGTATAGAGTGAGCCAAGAGTGGGGATAGTGTTTGTCGCGGTCGAGAAGGTCATTCACATGATTTTTTTTCTATATGTACTCGACCTTAATTTCTAATTTACATGTTTGTCTCCCTTTTGATGACTTTACAATGAGAGTGCTAAGGGTGTTAAACGTAGCACCCAGTCAACTGCATCCTAACAGTTGGGCGTCCCTTCAGGCATTCCGACTGATCTGTCGAGTGTTTCATTTGAAACCCACCCCGCAAGTTTTCTTGTAGTACTATTGTACGCGTCCTAGAGAGTTGGTCAACTAGTTGTCCCTAGTTGGCCAAAACCATCAGTGCCTGCTTGCGTGTTATACGCAGTCTTTTAAAAGGTTTAAGACTGGATTTTTTAAAGTAGTCATCCGGTTTGCTGAGGCTGAATATTTTTATTTTGACATTGGCGAACCCAAATTCCCTTTCTTATGGACTAAAAATCCCACCCCGTATCGAGTTTGGCCGAGAACATCCCTCACCCAGGAGGACTTATGTGTGCTATTTTATTTGGACCAATTGCCCAAGAAACTCTCCTCTAAGAAAATTATTGGTGTGTTTAGGTCCTCTATCCACGCGATGATCTTTTTGGTATGTATGTTCGTTTTACTACTCGTAAATATTCATCTGTAATGTTTTGACTAACGCTTATTTTTATTTGCAGATATCATGGCTGCTGCTGGTCCCTCTAGTAAGGAAGTGTTTCTGGAACTGAGGAGGAAACAACTAGAGGAGGAGAAAAGTAAAGGAGGTGAGAGTTCCCGTCATGTTCCCACAGAAATGCCCTCTCAGAAGAGCGACCTGATGCTCCTGCTGCAGAGAAGAAGAAAAGCAAGCGTAAGGATCGCACTGCAAGGCTGAGTACTCCCCGACCATCTTCTCCAAAGAAGTCTCGAGGCACTTCATTTGTTGATAGTGCGGCTGACTCTTTGGCAGCGTTGTTTGATTTGCAACTTAAAATTAACCAAGGCATAGAGGTTTCCCTATCGCCAGAGGAGGCTGAGATTGTTTCAGCCATGCGTCCTGAGACCGTGCTGTATGCATTGAGTGAATTTCATGCCAGAGCAATGGTGATGGGTCGCCACCTGGATACAGTGCTAAGCCAACTATCAGAGACAAGCAAGCTAACTTTTGAGATAGAGAATTTGCAGAGGCAGTTGGCTGAGACCAATAACAGAAGGCAGGAGGTTTTCCTTCAGTTGGGAAATGTGAAAAATGAGCGATCACAGCTGCTAGCGAAACGTAATGCCTTGAAAGTGCATTGTAGGGACTTTGAGAAAAAAGATGAGGAGTCCTAAGCGGCCTTAGAACGTTTAGAGGAGGAGCTGGCAACAACAAAGAAGGAGAACACTGAGAAAGCGGGCCAAATTTATCAACTGGAAGGGTACATGATGACCCAACATGAGAAGGGTTTCTACAAGGCCCTACGCCAGGTTTCTCATTTGTTTAATTTCAACGCGGAGGATGAACGTTTTGACATTGACAAGGATGTGTATGAAGGTTCCTTCATTGCTGTTGAGGACATCCCTGTTGCTTGGCAACAAAAACCTGCTACTTCTCCAAAGGATTCACTTGTGACTTGTATTTTCTGGTTTTATGAATTGTCTCTTGAGCTTTGGTATTCACGCTTTGGACATGTATTAACGCACATTATATGCTTTAATTTTATGTTTTGAACTTACTTGTTTCCTTTAGACTTTCTTGTTTGCAATTGTTGTGTGTGCCTCTTTGTATGTTTCTGGCCAATTTCGTTTGCAGGTGAAGGCAGGTACGAGGTGTACCCGACCACTTCTGGCTGTGATGTGGTCGGCCCTTCTTGACCAGGATGTACTCGGCCACTCTTGGCCAAGATGGTGCCAGCCTTTTGCCTTTCTGTATTGTTGTGTGTTATTTTAATTTTTGTTGGTATGGGGGGATCATCTAGGACGATGAAGCTTCCTTTCCCATTGATATGGATATGGGGGGATCATCTAGTTTGATGAAGCTTCCTTTCCCATAGAGGAGTGCGAAATACTAATTGATTGTTGTGCTTGATGCCTATAATAATAATAATGAAATAATTATGCTTTATTTATTGCTTTGATGCCTCGTTACCAAAATGGAATTTTTTTATGCTCTCGATTGGTTCCACTCTTACCTCGTCTTTTACTCGAGGATCCAAGTCTTCTCCTTCTTCCCTTGGGATTTTCTCGACATTATTCACTATTCATTAGGGAGGAGACCTGGGTCTTTCTCTCAAGTTCTCCGCATAGCATCTGTGCGCAATCGATTGGTCTACATGCACAGTGATTATGTCCCCCGAAGCTGACGAAAACTTCATGGCCAAGTGATATGTGGATACCACTACACCAAGCGTATTCAACGAGGGTCTCCCTAGTAAAATATTATAAGAGGTGTAAGCGTCAATAATAAGGTATTTTATCTTTACCGTTCACGGCATGCCCCTTGTCCCGAACTTGGGTTAATGTAGCCTTTCGTATTCACTCGCTCTCCTGAAAAGCCCACGATCGATTATGAGTACTGTTGGATTTCTTCTTCTGGAATTCTCAACTTTCTGAATGTGCCCTAGTACAGGATGTCCACCGAACTGCCCAGGTCTACCAAGATTTTCCTTACTGCAAAGTCCTCAATTTCTACTGATATCACCATTGGGTCGTCATGCTGGGGGTCGATCGCTTGGAAGTCTTCGTCTCAGAACGTGATAAGTGGCATGTGCCACCTGGGACATACGGATACAACATTAACGCTTTGGATTGCTCGTACATACTTTTTTCTTGCGGACATAATGGCTCCACCTCCTGCAAAGCCTCCTGAAATATAATTGATTACTCCTCTTAGCGGTTGTTCTCTCGTATCCCGCTCATCATTTTTTTCGAGTTTGACCCTTCTTCGGGTGCCTTCTCCTTCCCTCTCCCGGTATCCTGATGCCCTTTGTGGTTGCTCCTCATAGCGCCTCTCTTGTTCTCCCCTGGAAGAGAATCCCCCTCCTTCTCGCTCCATAAATCTTCTCAGGTGTCCCGCCTGTATAAGTTCCTCGATTTTGTCTTTCAAAGTAAAACAATCTTCCGTTGTGTGCCCATAGTTTCGATGGTACTGACAATGCTTAGTGGTATCTGCATTTGGGGGAGTCGAAACCTTTCGAGGGGTTGTTATTAGGTCAGTGTTTAGGGCTTCCTCTAGAATTCTAGCTCTGTTGGACACAAGGGGTGTATATCTGTTGTATTTCGGCTGCCTAAAGTCTTTGAACCTGTTGCTAGGTTGGGGCGCTGGCATCCTTTCCCTATCATGATGCCTTTTTTTCCTGGGCATCTGATCGAGTCGTATTACGAAACTCTTTTAGTTCCTCCATCTGCATGAATTTGGTGGCCCTGGTCCGAAGCTCATCCAGATTGCTCACGAATTTCTTGCACAGACTGTCAACGAAGGGACAAGGCTTCAATCCTGTTATAAGGTGTTGCATGGCGACCTCAGGATTCAGATTTAAGATATTCAAGGATATCTTTCCAAATTGCTCCATAAATTCCCGCAGAGACTCTCTTTTTTCCTGTCGTATATTCACCAATGCAAGAGAAGTGAGATGGTATGGTTTACTGGTGGCAAACTGGATGCCAAAACGGGTGGCCAATGTATCGAAACAATCGATAGAGTTGGGTGGTAATCGTGTGAACCATTTGAGTGCAGGCCCCTTTAGGGATGTTGAGAAAACGCGACAGAGGATTGCATCGTCTGAAGCATACAACCCTACCTGGGTGGTGAAGACGTCCACGTGCTCCTCCGGATCAGTAGTGACATCGTACTAGCTCATAGTCAACCCTTTCTAGCACGCAGGAAGTTCCACCTTCGTGATCCCATCCACGAAGGGGTCGTGTCTGGCTATTTTGGATCTCGCGCTTGTTTGGTTGGTGGTGGTTTGTACTCGGGACTCGTTTCAACCTGTGATGTCCTCTCCTTCTTCATTATTGTGGGATTCTTCCCTTTGTTGGGGATTCTGCTCAATTTGCATTCGCATCCGCTGGTTCCCTCTCTCAAGGCGTTTAATTCTTCCTCGTTCTTGCATCTTAATTCCTCCAACTGACGGTTCATCTCTCGTTGTATTTCCGCTGCTACTATATTTTGATTGACTAGTGCTCATCTCGACACCATCCTTCTTGAGAATAGCCTGGCCCCATGGTGGGCGCCTATTGTACCTGATCGATACTATTTTAGTATGGAACCAGACGATCTCAAGAACCCTTCTAGATCTCCCTACCATCTGCACTTCGAGGGCGGGGGTACCTGCAGGCACTCCGATGCTCAAGTCAAATAGTGGTTCAATATGAGGTGTAATTGGTAAAGTGGAAAAAGCATACCTTTACGTGTTCACTAGGTCTTAATTTATACTAGTCTCTTGACGGACCTACTATTGTTATTTGCGGGCCGTTTATATTCGAGGATCCACTCTTTCGTTTTTGACTAAGTTTATACACGTCGGTTCTTTCCTTTTTGACTGAGATTGCATGTTGCTGCTTTGTCAAAGATAAACTCTTTCCTTTTTGGGATCTGCCCGTCTGTACTTCTCCAAATATCAATTATTTCCTTTTTGGGATTTACCCGTCTGTACTTCTCCAAATATCAACTCTTTCCTTTTTGAGGTTTGCCCGTCTGTACTTCTCCATTGGGCCGGGATGTACATGGCCAAAAGGGCCGAGATATACCTGACCATCACTCTTAATGAGCCGTCTGCATCGTGCTGGAGAAATGCCCCAACAATTGGGCCAGAGCGCGGGAGCTTCCCACACTCAGGCCAGGATGATCTCGATCATTTTTCCCTTATGGGACCGCCATACACCAACAAATAATAATATGACAAATATATATATATATATATATATATATATATATATATTTATATATAAAGATACACATCATACGTCCTATTTTGGTTTTAGAATTTTATCCTATTCATTATTATTTTTAAAATTTAAATAATTTTTCATTATAAAAAAAATTGTTTTAAATTTTATTATTTTACTACTTTTGTAACTACTTCTTAAATTCAAATAATACTCAAATGTATTGATAAATAAACAACCAATAAATATAAAATAGTAAGTAATTGAGATAAGATTAATAGTAAATAAAACTAAAATGAATGTTTAATTATAATAATAATATCACTATAAAAGTAATATTTCGTATTGATAAAACTGATAATAATAATAATAAAAATAATTATTATTATATAGTAATATAATAATAATAATATTTATAATAGTAATAATAATACGTTTATATAAATATAATAATAGTAACCATTATAAATATAGTATATGATAAAATAATATTTTTTTAGTTTTATGAATTTACTAATTTTTGTAACTATTTTTAGGAGAAATATTTAAAGATAAATCAACCACTACACAAATAAAATAATCTATGATCCGAAGTAAATAAAAGTAAAATATTTGTTTATCTATACTACTACTACAAATAATAATAATAATAATAATAATAATAATAATAAATATTATTATTATTATTATTATTATTATTATTATCCGGTGATAAAAGAAATAATGATAAAAGAAAATTATAAATAAAAGAATATTTATAATTACTATAATAAATATAACAATATTTACAATAACAATATTAGTAATAATAAAAATTAATATGACAAATAAAATAAAAATATTATAACATGATAATTATGATAATTATGAAAATAATATTAGTATTAACAATTCTAGTAATAATAAAACAATATTAATAATAACAATAAAATTCATTGTAATAATAATAAATAATAGACAAAATAAAAATAATACAAAAAATATTGAAATAATAATAATAATAATAATATTAATATTAATGATAATATTATAATGATTTGAGGTATAAAATTAATATATTAATATTAAAAATAATAGTAAAAACAAAAATAACATATAAATAATAATAATTTCAATAATAATGACAATAAAAATTAATATAATAATATTATAATTATAATAAATTATTATTATAACAATATTAATAATAATAAAAATATTACAATAAATAAAACAAAAATATAATATTAATAATCACAATAATATTAATAATAACATTATTATTATAATTAATATTAATTTTATTTAATGTTAATAATAATAATAATAATATTAATGTAATAATTATAATAAAAAGAATAACATTAATCATAATAAAAATATTAATTATAATAGTACAATAATAGAACAATAATTATTATAATTATAATTAGTAACAATAATAATAATAATTACAATGTAGTAAAAATAATAAAATAATAATATTATTAATTATAATAATAATATTAATAGAAATAACAAAATAATATTAATAACTGTAACAATAATAATAATTATAATTATTATAAAATAATAAGAATAATCTAATAATAATAATGTTTAGTTTTTTCATCATTTTAAAACTGTTTAACAAAAGGACCCGGGTTCAAATCCTACAAAAATTAATTTGTTTTTATTTTTTTATTTATTTATCATTTCAACTATAATATTAATTATAAGTAATATTATTATTTGTAATATTTTTATAATTATTATTCTTTGTAATTTTTAATACTATTATTATTTGTAATATTTTTATAAGTATTATTATTATTATTTATAATTATTAATTATATTATTATTATAAATATTATTTGTAGTGATAGTAGTAAAATTATAACCAATATTAATATAATAATAATAATAATTATTATTATTATTATTATTATTATTATAATATGTTACTATTATATATTATTATTATTGATATTATTAACATTATTATTATTATATATTATTATTATTATTATTATGATGAGTAAAGAAGTAATTAGAAAAATTATTAACTATAATATACGAAAATTAATATTTAAATTAGTGAAATTATTAGTATTATATTTTTTTATTATGAAAAATATTAACATTATTAATAATAGTAAAATTATTATTGTTATTAATATAATAAGTATTATTAATCATATTAATGTATTATATATTAATATTATGATTATATATGTTTGTTGTTATTATCAAATTTATTGATAATATTAGTAGTAGTAAAAATACCAGTATAGTATTACTTATAATATCAATATATAATATATTAATCTTTTTATATATTATGAAAACAAAAAATTAGAAAAATTTATTATTATTAATAACATTATTATTATTAGTTTTAATGATATTATTATTAATAAAATTATTATTATTATTATTATTATTATTATTGTTGTTATTATTATTTATTGTTATTAGTACTATACTTATCATAAATAATATTAATATTATTACTAATATTTCAATTTTGACACAAGATTATATTTTAATTATTTACATCTTTATTATTTGAATTGTAATATTTAGATACACATTTTACTTTTATATACTAAGAGATTATATTTTAATTATTTGCATATTTATTTCTTTTGTTGTTGGTTTGTCTTTTCATTTGAATAATTAGTTGAATCCAAAAAAGTACTTACTAAAATTTATTTTTATTTTTTTATTTATTTATGATTTCAACTATAATATTAATTATAAGTAATATTATTATTTGTAATATTTTTATAAATATTATTATTATTTGTAATTATCAATAATAATAATTATTATTATTATTATATGTTACTATTATATATTATTATTATTGATATTATTAACATTATTATTATATATTATTATTATTATCAGTATAGAAGTAATTAAAAAAATTATTAACTATAATATACAAAAATTAATACTTAAATTAGTAGTGAAATTATTAGTATTACCATTAGTATTATTACTATTATATTTTGTTATTGTGGAAATTATTAACATTATTAGTAATAATAAAATTATTAGTGTTATTATTATTGTTATTACTAGTAATAGTATTATTAACCATATTAATATATAATATATTATTATTATGATTATATTTGATTGTTGTTATTATTAAATTTATTGATAATATTAGTAGCAGTAAAAATATTATTATAGTATTACTTATAATATCAACATATAATATATTAATCTTTTTATATATTATGAAAAAAAATTAGAAAAATTTATTATTATTAATAACATTATTATTATTAGTTTTAATGATATTATTATTAATAAAATTATTATCATTATTATTTACTGGTATTAGTACTATATTTATCATAAATAATAATATTAATATTATTATTATTATTTAAATTTTGACACAAGTTTATATTTTAATTATTTATATTTTTATTATTTAGATTGTAATATTTAGATAACATTTTACTTTTATATATTACGAGATTATATTTTAATTAATTGTATTTTTATTTGCTTTGTTGTTATTTTGTCTTTACATTTGAATAATTAGTTAAATTCGAAAAAGTACTTACTGAAATAAGTAAAATAATAAAACTAAAATGTAGTTTTTTTAATTATAAATAATCATTTAAATTTTAAAAATAATAATTAGCATTAGTATTAATATTAATATAATTATTGTAACGTCCCATTTAATTATTAAACGAAATTAAAGGAAACGTCACGCAAACGATAGTGCAGTAGCGTAGTCTTGGGGTCCTTAATCCAACCCCTACAACCTGGGCACACCACGATGCCAATGGAAACCAGTTACAAGTCTAACAAAGAGTGTAGAGTAGAAATACATAAAGCGATACATGGGCCATAGCCCTAAGGAAAACACGAAGAAAATAACTCCAGCTCAGATGGCTAAGCAGCGGAATTACCATTCCCTTGTTGGCCACGAGAACCTCGCCTATCTGCTCCCATCAATCAAATTGATGATCATCGCAAGAAAGAACAGCCACATACAATACAACCATACAATAAAACGGGTAAGTTAGAGCCAATAACATATTCATCATACAGTCAATTATATTTTCACCATCCCATATCCATACAACAACCAAGCATGCCATGACTCTTCATTCAATACACTACGACACGACTCGACTCATCCGACTACGACACTTCCCTCACCACAAGATTAGCCCTTAATGAATTTCGGGCCTCCTGCTACTCTCACCACAGGAGTCAGTCCGCTCTAGGTGAGACTAACTGACTCCTCAGAGTGTCAGGATGCAACCTTACCTAGCTATACAGATGGGGCACCACCATGAACACCCACTAACAGGGGCCATGGAATTATGTCCCGACCACTGAAGCGCGACCCAGAAAGTCTCACCTAGAGACTCCAAGGAATTATGCACTGACACATACCAACCATATTCACATAGTTAAAGAATATTCACCATGCATAAGTATACATTAATCGTACCAACCTTTAAAGTCAAAGCCTTCCATGTTCCAGGCCCAACCCGTTTCAACTCATCATAAACCATCCATGCTCATAGGATTTCAATTCATCACATTTTCATGCCATTTTAACAATGACCAACTCACTTAGTTCTCATGCCAACTTTCATACCAACCCATCATTTATAATTCATGAATCATGCTACGTATACATCATACTCCCTCATATACATGTCCCTCATCATACATTCATACCCCACCAAAACAGATCATCCAGAAATAAACAAACATCCAATCACAGCATTGTCTCGTCCAGCACCTCGCTCAGGCTGAGGGGTCTCGCTCAGGCGAGTCCCCCTCCGCCTAGGCGAGGGCTCAAAACGGAAGCAGGAAAGTAACGCGGGATCTCGCTTAGGCGAGACCCCTCTCGCCTGGGCGAGTTGTTTGCTCGCTCAAAAATTTGAGTGGGTCGCCTGGCTGACCTTTCGCGCAAACTGGTGTGGCGAGCCTTTGTCAGACTCGCTTAGGCGAGTCCGACTTGCCTGGGCGAGATTAACAGTTCTCGCCCTGATCTCACCTGCAGCACATGTATATTCCAATCCAAACAAACACATAAGGTATTCCATGCACCAAAAACAATGGTTTCACCATACAACATCAAGCAAACTCAAGAACAGACCAGAAATCTGGTCTCGATTTGGGAAAATTGATACAATTTGGTTCTTTCTATTAAATTTCTTGAAACAAGACATGAATTTTTCATCAAGATTGAAGCTTTTAATAAGGATGGTTTGTTTTGTTAGTGTAATTAACATAATCCTAGTATCAATATTTGATGAAAAATTCATAATCTGTTTCAAGAAATTTAATGAAAAGGTCCAAATTGCATCAATTTTTAAAAAATTATGACTAAATTGCATCAATTTTCACAAATCGGTGTTGGTATCGCGCAGCGGAATGTTTGAGCGTGCGGACAAAAACCAAGAGGAGGGTGAATTGGGTTCTTAATAAAAATTGTGCTTTTAATATTTTCCCTTTTTGTATCAAAGATCAATTAAAATTCTTTCCTTTATTTTAATAAACACAATAAAATAAAGAGAGTAGAGAAGAGAAAATTGCACAAAGTATTTATACTGGTTCAGATCAAAAGATCTTACGTCCAGTTGTTAATCTCTAAAAAATGAGATTAACTCAATCACTAAAATAAACCAAACTTACAATCAATGATAAGAAAGATTAGGGTTTAGAAAACACCTCTCTTGAATCACACAAGAGATGAAGACACCTCCCTTGAAATCCACAAGGGATGAAAACACCTTCCTTGAATCACACAAGGAATGAACACCTCCTTTGAATCCCACAAAGGATGATCGGCTTCTCCTAGCAACAGCAGCAGCACTCAATCACTCAAGATCCCACTTGATGAAAGTTATCGCTCTACCCACACTAGGTTTTTCAAAGCCTTTCCACAGAGAGTTCTCAAGTACTCAGACTTCTCTAACTTCTGTATTTTATAATGAAAGCCTACCACTCTATTTATAGAAGCCTATTTAGAAATTAGGTTAAGAATATGAAAAGTTAAGTCGCAACTGCCATAAATAATCGATTATCATAAGTGATAATCGATTATCACAGAAACTTTTATGAAAATATTTTTCTTGCTGTGATAATCTATTATCAGTCAGGATAATCTATTATCAGCAGGTGATAATCGATTATCAGCAGTGATAATCGATTATTCCAGAGGCTTTTCTCAAAAATCAGTTTTAATTGAGATAATCGATTATCACTAAGAATAATCGATTATTCCAGTGAGTTTTGCAAATATATAAAATTCTCTTAGTGTTCTACTACATGGGTTTTGCCTTTTGACTCTTGACATACTAATTTAACTATTTCAAATAACATACACATATTACAAAACCTAAATAACTAAACCCATAAGTCTTCAATGTATCTCTTGAATCGAAGCATTCTTTTAAGTCTTCAACATTTTTCCATGCATCATCATCAAGTCTTCCATACTTCTTCATAAGTCATCATCATCATCAAAACTCCTTATTGGAGGAAGATGTTCATCTTCTTCTTTTTGTCAACAATCTCCCCCTTTTTGATGATGATCAAAAATTGATGAAGACTTGTGATATGTCCTGTTCTTAATAAATAACTTAAGAGAAAAGAGTAGTTAATCCAAATAAAAGATAATTAATTTTTCTCTCCTTTTTAAAACATAAGATACTACAAGATATCAATAAACATATATCTTCCCTTTAAATATGTACAACTTATCACAAGATAATAACACAAATATATCTCCCCCTTTTTGATCATAATCAAAAATGAATTCTTTAGACAACTCCCCCTAAATCAGATAACTTAAGTTCCCCTTAAAAATATTGTTTAAGATATAAAACTCCTCCTACATGTAATATTTCTCCTTTTTTATACAAACATTTCAAGAACAAATACTCCCCCTAAATGAAGGAGAAATTCTAAAGATTAAAAAATATGGGTTTAAAGAAGGAAATGTTATATTAACAAAATGAACTCCAACGTTTAATTTGCATTTATGAAGTACCTAGTTGTTGCTCATGGTCTAAATTTTTGAAAAGCTCA
>Ga0214542_1011041_pt1 | contig 12651 bp, 9 predicted proteins | sample CNSS1metaG_FD_160096 | JGI IMG/M metagenome (GOLD analysis project Ga0214542, IMG submission 160096) | Root nodule microbial communities from cowpea collected in UCLA plant growth center, Los Angeles, California, USA - CNSS1 | ecosystem: Host-associated > Plants > Roots > Nodule | place: USA...
TGGTGGGTCTGATCGCGTTGTAAATTATGTTGTAGTTTCCATGCAATAATACTTTATTATAAACAAACTACTATAGGATTTTAAGATTCATGATTCTCACACGTTCACGCACATAATCACACATTCATGTACATAAATCATAATAGGATACTAACCTTGATCCATGAGAGATCCAATAATAATGCGTTCTTCAACTTCCTTTTCCCACTCTATCTCTTTGTCTTTGTTACTCCTGTCACACTCTCTTTCTTGATGGCTTATTGTGAGAGAATCTTATGACCAGAGACACAACCCTAATATCCTTTTATAAGCCAACGTTCTTCAAGTTGGCTGAGTTTTATTTTATTTTATTACAACTTCCCATAATAACCAATAGGTCCTTATATTTTATTAAATTACAATTAGGCCTATCATAATATTTCCAATGAGTTTAATTCTGATGGAGGCGTGGTTCGGGATCGTCACACGGTTTTCAGAGCAGTTGATGGGATCATGCCCAAGACCTTTAAAGAGATCTCAGATTAGCTTTAGATCATAGAATAGGAACTCTTATAATTCTTGTAATGTTTTTGTTTGCGCTTTACCAGACCTTTAGTTATGTTGGGCCTTTTTGGTGTTTCGGCCCATAGTATATAAGCCATTGTGAGACACATTTGTATTCAGATTTGAGTTTTATGAAACAGTGAGTTTTCTCTCAAGTCTTGAGGTTCTCCTCAGAACCACCGATCCTTATCTTTGAATCTCCGATTCAAAGTGGCGGATCTTCCTCACTTATCTTGGAATCTCCTCCAAGTGGCGTGATTTCCTTCCGTTCCGCAAAAACCCCCAATCGACGTCCTCCATTTTCCCCCTTTTCATTTTAGGGTTCATACCCATTTTCATTCTAGATGAATTCCTCCCCAAATCCGAGACGGTCCTTCATCAAATTCGTCAATTAATTCTAACATTCTCCCACTTGACTCATATGATGTCATAACATTATGTGATTTAATACATCAACATAATGCGCATTAAATGACCTTACATGAATTAGTTCAATCATTATTCACAATCAAAGATACATAAATAATAAGAGTCATGGCGGTCACACATCATTCACTCGACATGATTCGTTCCATGTATTACCTTATCATCCCTTTCTCCTTAATATGACTTTAGGACGAGAAATCTTTAATGAGTTCAAACATAATGTCATTTTATTTATTTTTTCAATAATAATAACATTAGAGAGCTTAGAGTGTCACATAAAATTATTAACTTTAACATTCACTAGTAGACATAATGTCCATATTCTTTACATGGCCAGCATACAATTTGGGTGGTAACCCTTCTGTTAAAGGGTCAACAATCATAAGATTTGTGCTAATATGTTCTATTGACACTCTACATTTCTAAACTTCTTCTTCAACGACAAAGTATTTTAGTTCCATAAGCTTAGCACCTTTAGAATACCTGTCGTTCTTAGAAAAGAAGACTGTTGTGGAATTATCACAATAAATTTTCAGTGGCTTGGCAATATTGTCGACTACTCCGATTCCTGAAATAAAGTTCTGCAATCAATTAGCTTGAATTGTGACCTCAAAGCATGCCACAAATTCAGCTTCCATGGTGGATGCAGCAATGACAGACTACTTCAAACTTTCCATGAAATCGTTCCTCCGGCTAAAAGGTGCACAAAACCAAATGTAGACTTTCTTGTATCCATACAAATGGCAAAGTCTGAATCTGTATAAACTATCACCTCAAGATGATCATATTTTCTATAAGTAAGCATGTGATTCTTTTTTCCTTGTAGTTATCTTAAAACTTTCTTTGCAGCTTTCCAGTGCTCTAGTCCTGAATTACTTTGGTATCTACCAATAATACCAACTGCAAAACTAATATTTGGCTTCATACATGTTTGAGCATACATCAAACTCCCAACAACAGATGCATAAAGGATATCTTCCATCTGTTTCCGTTCCAAATCATTCTTTGGACATTACATGAGACTAAACTTGTCTCCTTTATGTATTGGAATGAGAGATGCTGAACTTTTATCCATTCTGAATATCTTTAAAACTTTATTAATATATGCATTTTGAGACAAACCTAACAGTCCTTGTGATCTATCACAGAATATTTCTACTCCTATCACATAGTATGTCTCACCCATATCTTTCATTTCAAGGTTATTAGAGAGAAACCTCTTAGTCTTACTTAATAGACCAAGATCATCAATCGCAAGCAAGATATCATTAACATACAAAATTCGAAATATAAACTTGCTCCCACTGACCTTCAGATATATACACCGATCAACAATGTTTTCCTTAAATCCAAAGGACACAATAGTATCGTTGAACTTAAGATACCATTGCCGAGAAACTTGCTTAAGTTCGTATATTGATCTCTTAAGTTTACACACCATGTGTTCCTTTCCTTCCTCAGTGAACCCCACCGATTGGCCCATATAAACATCCTCTTCTAAATCCTCATTCAGATAGGAAATTTTAACATCCATTTGATGCAACTCAAGATCATAATGAGCTACTAATGCCATGATAATTCTAAAAGAATCTTTCCTAGAAACAAGCGAAAATGTTTCCTTATAATCAATACCATCTTTCTGAGTAAAACCTTTGGCAACAAGTCAAGCCTTGTAATGTTCGATATTACATTGAGGGTCACGCTTAGTCTTAAACCATTTACACCCAACTCTCTTGCATCATTCAAGCAATTCCACAAGGTCACATACGTCATTCTGTGTCATTGATTTAAGCTAATCTTTCATGGCATCTAACCACTTATCAAAATTATCACCATTAATGGCTTCTGAAAATGAAACTAGATCATTATCAATACTTAAGTCATTTTCTGACTCTTGTAGATAAACCACATAATCATTCGAAATAGTAGATTTTCTATCTCTGTGAGATCTTCTTAATACTACTTCTTGTGGTTGTTCTACTACCAGCTCATTGTTAACCTCATGATCATTAATTTGTTATTCTATTTTATTATTGTAAGTTTCTACAACATAAGGAACAATAAGTCTTGAAGAAGAAATACTAACTACAGGAACTTGTACTCTAACTTCCTTAATCTCCACACTTTCTGAAGCTTCACTCCCACTGGTTTCACCATTTTCAATGAACCGAGCATTTCCAGTTTCAACGATTCTTGTACTATGGGTAGGACGGCAAAACATATACCTTTTTTATTTTTCTGGATAACCAATGAAATATCCACTGATTGTTATTTCATTCAGTTTCTTTTCTTGCGGATTATATCTTCTTACTTCTGCCTAACAACCCCAAACTTGTAGGTGTCTCAAACTGAGTTTCCTACTCGTCCAAAACTCAAAAATAGTCATTTTGAACAACTTTACTAGGAACCCTATTCAACAAATACATGGCAATCTTTAAAGCATACATCCACAGCGATACAGGTAAACATGAATTACTTAACATACTCCTGACCATATCCATTAAGGTTCTATTACGCCTTTAATACACCATTTTGTTGTGGTGTGCCTTTCATTGTGTATTGAGCACAAATACCACGTTTCTTAAGGAACTTAGCGAACGGACCAGGGTGTTATCCACTTTCATCATATCTTCCATAATACTCACCACCTCTATCTGACCTTACGATTTTCACCTTTTTGTCTAATTGCCTTTCCACTTTATTTATATAAACTTCCAAGGCATTCACTGATTGAGATTTCTCATGCAATAGATAGACATGTCCATAACGCGAAAAATCATCAATAAAGGTGATGAAATACTTCTCTTTATTGAAGGAATTTACATCAAATGAACCACATATATCGGTGTATGATTTCAAGAAGCTGGGTGCTCCTTGTGGCTCCTTTCTTTGTCTGTTTTGTTTGTTTGCCTTTAATACAATCCACACACACATTCAGATTAGTAAAATCCAAATTTGGAAGGATTTCATTCTTTACTAATCTTTGCATTCTTTCTTTGGAAATATGTCCCAAACGCTTATGCCACAAGTAAGCAGATCGTTCATCCACTAAACTACATTTAGTGTCAACATTGTGATGCAAGGTCATAAGAGTTTCAACATATAAATTATCTAAATTCAATTTATATAAATCATCATAAAGTGTACATGATCCAATCATTGTAACAAATTTAATCATACAAGTACGCTTAAACAAACTAAAACAATCATTCCCAAACTTAAAATAGTATCCAGCAACATCAAGCTTAGACAAAGAAATTAAATTTCTAATGATACTAGGTATATAAAAAGTATCCATAAGGTCTAAGTGATATCTAGTGTCAAGGATTAGACGATAAGTCCTTACGACTTCCACTGAAACTTTCTCTTTATTGCTCATGAAGATGAACTTCTCATTTGGGTTTATATTTCGAGTTGAAAGAAATCCCTACATCACATTAGAAACATGAGTTGTACATCCAAAATCAATCCACCAAGCATTATGGGGAACTTCAATGAAGTTTGATTCAAAACATACGTGAGCATTATACTCACCTGTCTTTTTGAACCAAGCTCTACGCTTTACGCAATTCTTCTGGAAATATCCAGACTTTTCTTAGAAATGACATTTGTCATTTTTCTTCTAAATTTTGGTTGAGGACTCGTCAATCTTTAGTGGTCCTTTACCATTTTCATGTTTCTTTACAACTTTCTCTCAAGCTCCATAATTCTTCACATAATGAACAACCGAGAAAACTTTTATCCACTTTCATTCTTAGAGACTTAAGTCTTGCTACGATATTTTTCATCTCAATCATGTGCTCATGCATAGTACGTGAACTGTCAAACTTCATTGTGGTCAACGTACTCATTAATGTCCCAGCAAGGGACTTATCAACAGTTTGGGAGCGCTCTTCAACAAATTTCTTTAACTCTTTCACATTATCAATTTTGGGAAGAGCAACCTTAATGTTGCTTGCTATGCTCATTCGTATAAACATTTACATAAAATCTAGTCAGGAAAATTCGACCCATTGAAGACTAGAACAAACATATAAAGATACCGGAACAGAGACTTCAATTATCACATGCCTAACATTAATGCTTTAAGTCATAAAACTAAACTAAATACAGATTCAGACATAAATAATCATTCTATGCATACTAATGTTCTCCTTTGGGAGATCCACTAATACACAAACATAAACATAATGATGTTAATTATATTGTATAACATATTTGATAATTAAAATATATATCAACTAGAATCACCTACTACCTTTGGGTATATAAATAAAACTAGTGACACATACAAAATTATCTACCATCATGCTCATTAATTATAAGAACAACTAATTAACCTTTGGGCGATCCTGAAATGTCTTATAATAATGAACTTCAATTAACCCATAAATCAATTATTCATAATTTAGCATATATACTACGGGTAATTGAAATAAAATCATTAATAATTTGAAATAAAAAAAAAACTTTAAAATTTTAGCCACTTTGGTGACTACAAAATTTGTCATACTTGATCTCAAATAAATAAATATACATTTAATTACTATAAATCATGCATAACATTCTCATTAATTTTAATTTAACAATAACAAAACATACACATTATTGTAAATTAAAAATACATTATTCATATAATAAAAATATTAACGTTAATTGGTAACACAATTCAATAATATCACAACATTTGATCCATGAAAAACAAACAATTAATCCAACAATAATTGATTCATGGAATTTGCAATTCAAACATTCAATTTCTTTAATTCAAGAATTTCTCATAATAATTCAAGCCTTCTATTTTGCAATTAAAGCACAACAGAAACAAACATTACAATTGCACATTAAATATTTCGTTGATCCATCATTAAACTTGATGCCCACGGAGGACATGTAACTAACAAAAACTTTCACCATCATGCCACTGAATTCAATTAAAGTATAAAAGATTAACATTAAAGAAACATAACAGTGCAATTCTTCAATTAACAATATATCCCTAAAACTTATAATTAGGGTTCATACAATGGGAAAAAAAAATATATATTTCAAAATCCATAAATCCATAATTAGGGTTTATCTTAATTTCAAAAAACCCTAAAAACGTAAGTAGAGTTTATAATATCATAAAATCCCTAAATCATAATTAGGGTTTATTATAACATAAAATTCTAAATTCATAATTACGATTAATACTTTCATAAAATTCCCAAATTCATAATTAGGGTCTATAATAATTTCAGGAAAACACAATTTGGAAAAAAAAACATCATAATTGGAGAATCATAAATCTAATAACACATGCATGCTCTGATACCACATGTAAATTATTTTGTAGTTTCCATGCAATAATACTTCATTATAAACAAACTACTATAGGATCTTAAGATTCATGATTCTCACATGTTCACGCACATAATCACACATTCATGTACATAATAATGCATAATGCATTCTTTAATCTTTATTCTTCAACTTCTTTTTCTCAATCTGTCTCTTTTTCTTCGTTACTCCTCTCACATTCTCTTTCTTGATGGCTTATTGCGAGAGAACCTTATATCCTGAAACAGAATCCTAATATCCTTTTATAAGCCAACGTCCATCAAGTATGGCTAAGCTTTACTTTATTTTATTACGACTTTTCATAATAACTTATAGGTCCTTATATTTTATTAAATCACAATTGGGCCCATCATAATATGTCAAATGAGTCACATAATAGAAATAATTCGTCAATTAATTCTAACACGCGTTGCTCGCTCCTGTGACGGAGGCTCGCAGTTTGTCGATGGCAGTTTTGGTAGGAGCGGTAGCAGCGTGGCTCATCCTTCTTCCCAAGCGTGGTACATGCCTCCTCCTTTGTCTTTGTTTTTGTTTGTTTGCGTTCTTAGTGAAGTAGGTGTTCTGTGACCGTGGTCGCTCACGGTAGAGTTGCGATGGTGGTTCGCCGTGGTGGTTGTCGCTACTGCCGAGGTGGAGGCCGATCTAGTTCGTGGGTGCTCTAGTTTCTAGCGTAGCAGCCATACTCCAATGTAGTGGTTCTGTGTTTTTTTCTCTCTCGCAATAGGATCTGGTTGCCTTTGTGTGGGTGGCGGTGTTTATGAGTTTGTGCACCTGTGGTTCCATATCTGAATGTGGACCTGGTTCGTAGCGGAACGTACGTAGTTCGCGATGTGCTTCGCGAGTTTGTAGGGGCTGCCATGCCGTAGTGTCTAGTCGCGTATATGGTTGCTTGCGAGAGAGAAAGGGGCTTGTAGGGGTTTTGTTGTGCATAGGTGTTTTTGAATGAATTAATTGATTCCATGTTATGCATTTTGTGTTTAATTATTTGGACGTGCATTTATTTCGTTGGCACACTTTTACCCAGCTTGGGCCTTTCCAAAAGTTGGGCAACATAAATGCTTGTGCTTTGCACGATTGTTATTGTTGATGCAGTGCAATTTGGCCCATTCTATTGCTCGTAGTTGGTACTACAACTTATTTTGTTTATTCTAAATCAGTCATAGGGATTGTTTTGGCGTGCTAAAGTAGTTGTTCCATCCTCTTATAGCTGCATTGATAGACACTTTAATGTTGGTGTTGCACTTACCAAGGACTTGTCATTTGGTTGCCTAGCACGTGGTTTTGTGCTTTTGGTTTATGTGATATGATTCAAATGAATTATATTGTTGTTGTTTTGTTGCATGCTCTGGTGAATTGTTTTATCATTGAATATTAAAGCACTCTAATGTGAATTCAATGAACATTAATGCATGCACCAATTTTTTGTTGCATTGTATTAAATTCAAATTGAAATTTGAATGGATCACGTGAAAAAGGTAAATCAAAGTCGAATTTACTATCTTGAATTAATAGTTTATTATGGGATTTACATTTAATTGAAAAGTGCATTTAATATACTCCTAGACATGCATGCCATAATGGTTTACTTTATGGATAACATGTTATTTGTAACACCTTAGATGGATTTTACTTGATAAAATATAATTTTATTGAAATTTCAGAAAGTAAATACAATTCCCAAAGGCGGGAAAATCTAAAATTTTATCGTTGCAGTCATATTACGCTGTGACATCATTATTACAAGCTCATAGTAGAGGAAAACTTCATAAAGTTTATTACAAATGTTTGAAATCAAAACATAGAGTAAATCATCACATAGTCTGCCCCGCTCAGTCCCTATGCATCAGCATGCTCACCTGGATTCACATATGCTCCCAAGTGACAAGTCACATGATCATCGCCAAACACAAACAAAAAAGATGAGCTGAGAAAAATAATACAAGTAATAAAATATTAAGAATTAACCCTCACCCAATTTTTATCTTAGCCAATTTTAGTTTATTGAGTTCTTTGTAACATCATACCCCAGTCTCATAACCTATATGCGAAAGATCCATTCGCAACCTTGGTCTTTAGGGATTATCATGCTCCCACGAACCTACCCGTTCGTAGTCTAGCTCTACGGACCTCTCTGCCTGTAGTCCAACCCTACGAACCTACCCACTCGTAGTCCAACATGCGTGAACACCTACTGTGAACCTCCCCTCTCATAGCAGTCTCAAGTGTGAGCACGGAACATACGAACCTCCCCGCTCGTATCCCCACACAAAAGTACAAAAGATACGGAACTCCCCGCCCGCATCAATCATGCATCTCACATCTCCGTTAAGAACCTCTTCGCTCGTAACTAATTCAGCATATCCTTGACCAAGCCATCAAGATTACTCGTGCAAGTTCATCTGCAACAGACCCCTAACCCTGCACTATCGCCTGGCGCTTCCTATGCACCGCCAGGCGAAAACATGCTCCAGACCGTCTGGCGGTAACTCCCTGCCGCCAGGCGCCAAGCTCCCAGTGGCCACTCTGTTTGTGGCTTATCGTCTAGCAGGACATCCCTGCCGCTAGACGCCACACCAGTAAATCGGGTTTGTACTAATTTAGACAATTCAATAGATTTCTAAACACATCCAATCATTGCAGTCATACATCCAAAACACCAATTCCAAGTAATTACGACTCTCAAGTCACTGAATTCGTCATAACAACTTCTCAAACACTATCCACAGCAAGCACTCATGTATTTGAGCTTGGAGATAAATCGTAAAGTGGTCAATCACATACTTGCACATGTGACACTAACAACTAGCATTTCAATAATACAATTATACCACCACATTCATGTGAGTACCATTTTCATATCACATAATCCAACATGACAATTACTAAGGACACTCAAACATAAACTCTCAAACTTTCCATCTTAATAATAATACACCACTTTAAGCAATTTACACACACATATACCCCAAATAGGTGAAGCTTTATACCAGCAGTTCAAACATACATGAAATCATACAAAATCTACCATACTATGATACTTATTCATTATATTACCTCACCTACTAAGTTTAGGAATTATTAAGCCAATTTGTAACTAACCCATTCATGAGTACTATTAAAGGTTTTAATTGACATTAACAAGAAATCATACATATATTTAGAATACTTCAAATAGCAATCTCTGAAAGTTCCAATAATGCAATTCATTTAGTGTGATAACAGAACCTATCTTGACTCCTTCCTTCCCATATTTTAATCACTCCAAGTTTCTTATGACTCCTTAACTATAGTTCATGCAACAACACATCCAATTAATTACCCTTACATCATACAATCATACTCATTTTCATACTAATAGTTATCCATAGCAACCACAATCTTAATTTTTCCACTGAGTACGCCAAACCACTGCTGGCCTCTCGATATTACCTGGCGGCACGTTTTATACCGCCAGGCAGTGCATCAGGAATCTGGGAAACTCCATATTTCTTTGTACCTGCAGAACCTTAGCATCCCTAAATCCCTATATTAGTATTCCATTAGCGATTCAGTCACAAGTATTCATGTCTTCAGCATACACTCATAATTCTATTAATCTAACCAAGCCTTCCAATAACAATTTCTTATTTCTGCACATTGTAATTAACAATCAAACACCAACCCATATTAATCCCGTATTTGCACACAAACCCCATTTTATCGAATCACTACCAACAACCCACAATGTCATCCAATTATGCTAAGGAATATATTATCAAGATCATATGATTGCAGAGTGCCAAACACATCACGAAAACATCAAAAATGCATAAAACTATGTGATTCCCATGCGTGTCGCCTGGCGGTTCCTCTTTACCGTCAGGCGGTTCATCATAGAACCCAGAAAACCATGTGAAAATGGTTGTGTCGCCTGGCGGGGCCTTCTTGATCACCAGGCAGTTTCTGGGCAGAACCCAAAATTTATGAAAAACACGTGAATTGAAGGGAGACTCTAACATTCATGACATGGAAACATTTAAAACAATATGAACGAAATTAAAACAGGCATAGATAGCTCCCCTTACCTGGTTTCCTAGCTTCCAAAAACAAATCCTAATGGATTCTTAATGTATTCAAAGGCTCCACTCCTATTCCCTTGCAACACTCAAATTTTTTCTTTGGATTCACTATTTCTCAGTTCCCTCTCACTCTTGTTGTTGCCAAACTCTAGAACACCCTGTTTTCTCACTCACTCCCCATTTTCTAGCCCAAAATAAATAAAAAATATATTAAAACGAAAATTTAATTAAAACTAAGTTAGTGGTCATTAACTTGTGCTTTTACTTTCCCCATGCTACCCTTCTGGCTTCTCAAAAGAGCTCTAGAGTTTCTAGGCTTTTCCTTCTTTAGCAAAAATATTAAACATAAAATATAAAACTTAGGCTAACCAAGGTTCAAGCTCACATCCTCCCACCCCTCAAGCATAACCACAACCATCAAGCTATCATATTTTCCATGTTCAATTCACACAATTCTATCATATTAACTCCTACCTCCGAATTCACAATATATTTGTAAAATACAACACAATTAAATAAACATACAAATGACACACAAGACTTGAACCCATGTCCTCTCCACATCATTCTATCCACTCAACCACTTAAGCCATCATTGTTCCTTGTCTAGGAATTATCCAAAAACTCCCTTAGGTTATTCTCAACCTCCCACTCCTCGTACCTTACTACTTATTAGTTGTATGAATTTCCTGAGTCTTACATTATTGGTAGTTTCTTTTGAATAAAGCAAAAACGATATTCATTCGTAAGTTGCATTTATAAGTGCTTATGTATTCTCCCGAATTTGTGAATATTTCGGGTGATTTAATTGAATTGAATCGGATGCACCCCTGTTCTGGAATTTAAATACAGTTGGAAAAGCAATTCCTCTTTTCACATGTTTTGACATATCCATGTGTGTATTAGTATTGCATCATGAATTAGTGTAATGAATCATGTTTTTTTATTTTATTCATTTTATTATACATTGATATAATTAGTGGAATTGTGAATTTGGAATCGAGTGGTTTGATTAAAAAAAAATCAAAACTCACTTTTTAGGTAAATGTGAATGGCATGAGTAATTTATTTCATATTATATATATATATATATATATATATATATATATATATATAATATATTTGATTTTGGTAAATAAATAAATATTCAATTTTATGGTAGTTTAGTATTTTATGAACAAATTAAATGTTTAGCTTTTTATGATCATATATTCGAAGTGACATCTTTAATTAGATGGTTTGGAGAAAATGTTAAACATTTGTGTTTATGTATATCTATGTATTTTAATTTCAACTTTTTTGGATTTTGACCACCGCGTGTTGGCGATCATGCGGTTGGAAAATCACGTCATTTTGTTGTGTAAATTGTCGAGATATTTCTTTTATATATAATTATTTTATGCATTATATAATTTTATTATATTTGGTTAAGCCTGAGTAATATAATTTTATATGATTGTGATCTCACCAATCATGGGAACAATTGTATAAGATTTTGTGTGAATGAAATGAAATAATTTAATTTTAATTATTTCATGAATAAAACTTAAGTTTATATATTATATTCTTGGCTTTTGGGTATGAAATTTTTGTACAAGTTTTCTACTATTTTAGTGACGTGTTAGTATGATTTACTCTTCCTGTTACGATGTCTATACTTGAATTAATTTTTTTTTACCCTTATTTGGAGATGTTATTATTTAAGGGGTTGTTCATGCATAATATAATTTTATTGTATTTTGTTAAGCATGGGCAATATAATTTTATATGATTGTGAACTCACCTATCGTTAGTACAATTATATGAAATTTTGTGTTAATTATTTTTATATGACATGAATGTCAATCCTCTCGTATGTTATTTTATACCTTGATGATATGATGTACTTTGAATTTTATCTTATATCAATTATTTGTCTTGTACCCTATCGATATTAGATTTCTTTATGACATGAGTTGTGCATTGTCTTTTATTTCTTATTTATTGTTATTCAGGTTGGTATTATAGGCATGTTTGACTGTGTATTCAGAAATATTAAATTTTATTGCACAATAATTATGCATATTAGATGTTTCTTTGTCGTTTTGATATTGGCTTCTTTGCCCATGCACTTGACTTTGGTCAAAACTTTGAATAAAATAAATTTTGAGGACGGGAAAGAATCTATGGACTTGTGTTTGGTAATTACCAATATGGACTCTTCTTTGAGAGGAGAAGCCCACTTTTACTCATGATTACCCTTGAGTTCATTACTATCTAGAGGGCTTCCCGTAAGAAATGG
>Ga0214542_1011045_pt1 | contig 12648 bp, 8 predicted proteins | sample CNSS1metaG_FD_160096 | JGI IMG/M metagenome (GOLD analysis project Ga0214542, IMG submission 160096) | Root nodule microbial communities from cowpea collected in UCLA plant growth center, Los Angeles, California, USA - CNSS1 | ecosystem: Host-associated > Plants > Roots > Nodule | place: USA...
TATATATATATATATATATATATATATATATATAAAGCATTTGCAAAATACAAGAGAGTTTAATGGTTACATCTACCCCTAACAAAATGATTTTAACTCTTCTTTGTCATGGAGAGCCCAAGCTTACAAATGGAGAAATGGAAGAAGAAGGAGATACAAAGAGGAAAAAGGGATAGTTTCCACAAACCCTAGCAGACCTCCAAGCTCTCCCAAAGAGTGTTTTTGCATCTTTAACCACCAAAGATAACTTTCCTTCGAGCAACCAAGTAGAAATAGGACAAAATTGTCAACATAAGTGGCGCTCGATGTTGGCCAACCTTGAAGTGGCATGGGCTCTCTGATTTGCTAACGCCTGGCCTTATGCAGCTGGCACCCAACGCTAGCCACCTCTACAAAACCTCTACAATAGAATTGGTTTCTGACTTTGTAGTGTTGGACTTAGCTTTTGTGGCGAACAACGCCCTACACTTCTTTTAATTCAGGTTCTTGATTACTTCCAAGGATTGCGGTTTGAGACATAAGCTTCCTAACACAAAATTTACACAAACAAATAAGGATTAATGGTAAAATTATATTAGTGGTTACACTAATATAATTTGCAAAATTATATTATTGTAACCCAAAAATGTAATTATTTGCAAAAGCAGGCTAAAATTGAAGATAAAAAGGTTTAAAAGCTAGAGAATTTGATTTTGTAAATAAAAGATGACTAAGATTTTGATAAAAAAATAATATTATCAAGGGGTCACTAGCAATTGCTAGTAATTCTTCCTCAGAAGTCTCTTTTGGTTCTTTTGTGTCCATTACATAAGAAACCTAACACTTTGACAATTAAAAGCACACTACAAGCGTAAGTTTTTTTTATTAATTTATTTATTGTGTTATATCAAATTTATGATATTATATAAATTCAACTTGTAGTGCTCACATCAACTAGGGAGCTATAAGTATGGATATTATACCATGAGACACATGTATAGAATCATATCCACAAACATTTTTGACTCATGGGATATAATAATATGTACAATTTATAACTCACATCTTAAGTATTTATCACTAAAAGATTGTTGACTCAAACTGTTCATTGTGCATATTTTTTCAGTGATGTGTCTTCAATGGAGCAAAGAGTCTTAAAGGAAGTTTGTAAGTAGTGGGCTTTGTTTCTTTTTAGTGTTTATAGAAGATGATGTTAAGTATTTTATGAGTTTTCATGTGAATCTTATATGTATATTCATCTGGTTAGGATTGTATTATATTTCATGTAAACATTAGATTAAATGAAAATATTTGTTGTTTGGTTGTTCTAGATATGCAGGTTTTGCATGTGGTAGGAAGCATAATATGAAAACTAGTAGCATATCACCTAGTGAAAAACACATTTTGAGTTCACTAAAGAGCAAGATTGCTCTAGGCTTCTAAGCAAAAATAGGTGTAAAAATTTTCTTCTTTGGCCACTAGCTTCATAAATTGGTGAAAATGAATTTTAGGTGGCTTGGACACTTAGTTCCACAAATTTGTAGGCCAAAATCAATTTCAAAGAGCATACATCAACAAGACATATACTAATGTAATATTTAAGTACTTGATCATAAAGGCAAGAAAACATCAAATAGCATATGACATAAGACTCAAGCAAAGTTCAAGATTAAGAAGGAAAACTTAAGAAAATTTTGGCATGGTAACAAGGTAAAAGAACTCTCAGCCAACATATTTTCAAACATCATAAGGCACGTTTTCACTTTATCCACATAAGAATTTAAAGAGAGACTTTTAGATACTTGAACCTCTTAATGGAGTGGAAATAAAATTTGTCCACCAGTTAGGAACATCAAAATGGAGAGCCTCTCATTGAGCCAAGACAAAGAAACCAATTGTTAGCACAAGAAAACACCATATTCAAAGACAACCTAAGCTCTAGATACTAAATGTGTAAAATCCCGTCAGGATATTACTGGTTTAAATCAAAATAAAACAAAAATAAAACAAAATTACATCGCAATTAATAATACTTCATTTCCCATAAAGCGTGGGAAATTTAAAACTTTATTAAAAACTAAGAATAGTCCAATATTCCATAATTTATAAAACGCCAAACAAAAAAAAAAACCTATAATGTTTACAGTTTATTTTTCAAAACACAAATCATAAAAACTCCTAAGCTAGCCCACGCTCCGAGCCTAAGCCTCACCAGCTCCACTTGCAATATCATTTGCTCACGTGTACCACGTACACGATCATCGCCAAACACAAGCAGATAGGGTGAGCTAAAAAGATAACACATAAATATATATCAATCATATATATATATAATAAAGTACATCAAAAGAAAATCCCTTCTTTTATCCCGCATGGCCACAACCATCTATGATATCATTTCACCACAAAGGAACCTCCTCCTTCTCTTTCACATAGCCACAACCATGTAATATCAATGCACATCAAGGAAACTCGTTCCCTTCCTACCATATGGCCACAACCATGTAATATCAATGCACATAAAGGAAACTCCTTCCATTCCTTCCACATGGCCACAACCATGCTAGCAATGTTCTACATCTTCTAGTGAGTATCTCAAGGCGCCTTGCTGCCACACCTATTGACCACAACCGATAGAGCACATGCGGGAACCATGCTACGGATCACACACCGTAACGCCAGGTGGAGTTCCCAAATACGAACATAGTCCGTAATGTCCCAGGACTACCAAACTCGTCAGCAAATCACTGAGGAGGGCAATCGATCTGAATCCATTCGTACTAGCCACAACCAACACACTCACACCAACAACACTTGTCAACCCGAGCCACAACTCAATAGTTCCTCGTGTTCATCCGTTATCCCGAGCCACAACTCAATGGAAGTCATTCCGGGCCACAACCCATAGAATGCCACGTGTTTAACCCCTATCCTGAGCTACAACTCAAGGATACGTTTCGGGCCACAACCCAAGGAATACCAGCAAGCCCACCATTGAGATATCTTTAGAAGCCTTATAGACCACGCATCACCATTCTAACACCAATCAATCCAATACCGCAAAATTGATTGCCTTTAAACACACCATCCATCCATCATTTGCTTAAACTTCCAACTCTCGCCTAAGCACTCCAGTTCATCTCGCTTAGGCTAGGTTACCTCGCCTGAGTGAGCACCACGCACAAAAATAAACCTCGCACTCTCGCTTGGGCGAGACCACCTTTCGCCCAAAGGCCAAAATCTCTCGTCTAGGTGACGAGTTAAACTTAACAGCAAGACCTCCCTCGATTTCTCGCCTGAGCGAGATACTCCATTGCCCAACAATTGAACTTCGCGCCTGGGCGAGAGAGACCCCTAGCACAACATCTGACCCTCACGGATTCTCGCCTGAGCGAGTTCCACTCACCTAAGCGAGATGGTCTATCGCCCATAACCAGATTTCTTCACCTAAGCGAAATGCTCGAGCAACAACAATATTCGAGTCCTTGTTAATCTCGCCTAGGCGAGTCCGGCTCGCTTGGGCGAGAATTGTAGACTCTAGCATTGTTTCACGCACACAAACACTAGCACCACATACCAAACCACAATCCAATTCATGCCCAGCAATCCAGAATAATGCACCAAACATGTACACATAATTCAGACCCAAAATAATCCCCAAAATCCAAGTTTAAAGCATAAGTCGCAAATACATTGCCCAAACCCCTCATTATTTCCATACAATTGCATAAATGTTTGATCAAATGCCATCAGAACATTCCAGTACAACTACCATCAATTTAGGCACGAAAATTTGGTTACACACGCAACACAATTATGCAAAACAATACAATTAACCCAGGATTTCGAGTTCAGCTCCCATAACCTGAAATTTCCTTGCTTAAAACTTGAATTTGGGAGATTCCTTTGATCGCCAATGACTTGCCTTATCACCACTCCTAGCTGCCCCCTTCTGCTAGGTTTCTCTCCACCTTTTCATATTCATGCCATACCAATTTTTAGCAAAAAAAGAATTAAATTTGCGCCACAAAGGTTTGAACCCATGTCCATTCAATGCCCCATTCATTACCCAACAATTCATATAATTCTATATTCTTGTTATCACACAACATGATCATGCACAATATTAAAATTTAAATAATCAAATAACACATAAATGGCATACATAGGACTTGAACTCAAGTCCTCTCACACAATCAAAGTACTCTCAACCACTTGAGCTAGTACTTTTCCACATTACACCAATCAATATTTAATGTCATAAATGTTTCCCCCTACCCGCATTTATTAAATAATTAATTATTTAATTAATTAATTTTCACGAGTCTTACAAAATGATGTAGGATTATCTTGTTCCTTTTTAAGATTCATGAATATAGTGTGAGTTGATTAAGAAAGCTATAAATGAAATTTCATTGAACATTAAGATAACATGCTATCTAGATGTGAAGTTTCCTCTCACAAAGCTCAAGAGAAAGGAAGAATGAATTGATTCAAAGGAAAACCAAAGTGGACTGCGTATAAATATAGAAAAATCGAGAGCATAATAACATAAAAACCCGAGACCAAAATGGAGAGAAAGAAAGCATAGAAATGGCAAGAAAAGAAATGGAAAGATGTGAGAAGCACGTCACTTTAAAGGAGAGGAAAAGCCATGGACTCCTCTAAAGATAAGTGATGGTGCTGCCACTTCAATCAAGATTCAAGATAAGGCTTAAAAGCATTCACTCCTTATGGAGGAAGACTCTCACAATGATTTATACACAAAGGTGCTTAATTTCTCCAAAATGTTCAATCCTAGTACAAGTGTTAGAAGTCCCCTTAAATAGAAGTGTTTAGGGGCCTCTTAGCAAAAACATACAATTCAAAAGGGCTACATAACAAAACATGAAAGATGTAAATTCTAGAAGGTAGGTCACAAAGGAGCACATGGTGAGATTTAGGATTCTTCTCGACCAAGTTATGAGGGAGGCACATTCTAGATGCTTCTAGACCAACTTTGTGGCCAAGGCATGTGGTCCTCCTTTCTAGATGGTTATAGAAAGTCTTTCCATCTCTTCCTCCTCCACATGGACTTGTCTTCATGCGCCACATGTCCTATTTATGCGCCACCTCATTGATTCCTACAAGACAAAGATGAATTAAGATTAGTATGTTGGCTTTAGGTTAAGCTAATCTTTGAGTTAACAAGTCAACCAAAAGTCAAGGTTAACAACTCAACTTAAAATAGTCAACCAAGCCAACTTAATAGAATTCAAATTAAGGAAATTCTAAATAAGGAAAGAGATGGAGAAACCTACCTTTTTTATATGCTTATTGTGATTCTTTTGGGGATGAACTTCATGGTGCTAGGAGAGGTGGTCATGCCTTCATCAATGTATTTGGTTGTTGAGCATCTTTAGCCCTTTTTAACATCCTTCCCTTTTTGTATAATGGGCTAAATAAAGTTCCATGCATTCAATGCACTTTATACAACAAAAATACTCTTTCTTCATTTTGTCAAAGTCCCATTAGTTGGATGTGCTTATCTTGTTCTTGCACAATGTGTGTTTCCTTAAATCAAATTATGTTTGTAGTGTCATACGAAGTTGACAGTCTTCTAGAGTTTAGCTCACATTTATATGTTTTTATCATCTAAGAATTTTCTTGGTTCAATAGAAATAAACTAGGAATTCATAATGTTGTATCATTTGTCAGATCAAACACTAGCATCTTACAAGATCCATTTTTTGTTATATTCAACATCTATTAAATGAAGCATGATCATGTTTTTACACTTAATTATATCCAACACTTAATCAAAATCATAGGGTGTTGGACTTTTTGTCTAACATTCTATCAACTTCTTGACTTCAACATCACAAGTGTTACGAAATTAGCAAGTGTACCAAATCACACAAGTAATACAGTAGAAAGTCCAGATATCGTTTCTCATAGAGACTAATGTGATTTTAGATAATTGTTTGTTTACTGATAAATGGTAAAAGTAACAAAACATTTTGATGTATAAAAATAAATTCAAGATTACGAAATAAACAAAATTCACACAATGGAAACAATTAATTTGATTTTAAAAAACTATATGGTAAAGGCTTTACTAGGATTGGGTTTCATGGTTCCATTGAAAGAAAAAGACGCCAAACAATATATTTCTTCTTCCTTCTCTCACATTCACACCTTTTGTAACAAACCTTGATTTTTTTCGTACACAAACCAAAACTTGAATAATAAAAACTCTTTGTGTAGCATTTTTTTATCATTAAGTTCGCATTAATGAACAATATTCTGATGTTATGAATGACCAATGTCCACATCTATGTTTGGCATGTGAAATCCATTAGTTGGTCTATCCTAATTAGGTTTCCCGAACTATTTTTTGGATCAGTAGGTACTCTCACATATGCACCATATCTAGAATATGCAATTAAAGATCATAATCAGGTTTCCCAAACTAGTTTTTGGATCAGTAGGTACTCCCGCATGTGCAACATGTCTAGACTATGTAGTTAAACAAGAATAAAACACAAGAGATTATGGAAAATAATTATATTAAATGAGAAATTCACAAAGAATTAAGAATATGTTATGGCCAACTCTTGTGAATGAGGGATTTCATTACTCCTACACATTTTGAATGCAAGAATAATAATGAAATTAAATGTCTCCAGCCTTTAGAATACGCTTATATTGTAAGTGTTTTTAGATCAAGTGTCTTTATCTCCAAGAGTGTTTATTTATTCCTCTCTCCCCCAAAGGGGTTCCTAAAAGGAATGTCGTTTTTCAACTCTGTAAAGCCCCATATTTATAGACCTTTCAATTGGGCCTACAACTTGTACTTGATCTAGTACTGGAATATCTTGGATATATATCTTTTAATCTTCTGAAACTCAATATCTTTGAGATATTCTTCAAATATTCTGACTAGTAATTGGAGTAACCAACTTGAAGGATAACTGATGTTATTGATAATCTTTGAATAGTCAGTACTTCACTTGAATAATAATCTTGAAAGTAGTCTTTAATCTTCAAAGATTTCCCTTTATCTAATAATCTTGGAAATATTTCAAATCTTCAAGGATTTTCTCCTAATCTACAAAATATAAACCAAATACTTTATTTTCCAATTTTATTAAATAAAACCTAAAATATCTAAAAAGATAATTATAAAATAAAAATAAAAGATAAAAATAACTAAAATAAATACATGATAATGCCAATTATCAACAAACCAACACATTTACCTAAAGTTCCTTTAGAATCTGCCACTAACAACAACATCTTGTCTCTTGTATCCATGCTCTAGTCCAATATCATCTAATGAAGTTTTGTTCATATTAGTAACTTAAAACCAGGAAACCTTTGGGATTTTAAATAAGAAAGTTTTAAATAGTTGACTCTTGTTCTTGTAGAAAGAAGGTGGTCACATCATTAGGAAAGTACATATTGGTTGGACACAAGAAAATTAGATCATCCAAACTATAGTAGCATCTCCATGTATTAGATGACTTGGAGGAGAAAGCCATGTTAGAGTCTTTAGACAACTTTTCACTCCACTCTTGAAAATCTTCTTCTTTAGAAAGGGTTCTCTAAAAGCCTTGTGCTGTACAATAGATGCATCTCTAGTTCTGCAGTTTATACATAGGATAAAACTAGAAAAATCAACCCAAGAATCCTAGAAAATAGGATCAAGTTCATCCAACACATAAAGAAGAGATCATAGAAACTCGGAGTTTCACATCACATGCAATAGGCCCATTTCTAAGCCAAATGTGCACCACAACAAGCAAAGGAAGGTTGCGTGATTCATTCCAATCTTATAAGTCCCACATTTTTTTTAAGTGGGAAAGGGTTAGACATATGTAATGATTTCAACTCATAATTGAGGTGATTAAACATATGTTTGTTCTTAAGTAATTATAAGATGTGTTTTTGAGAAGGAAAAATTAATGTTAGCGTACAATTAACTTTGCAGGAATCAGTAAGGATTCAAAATTTATAAAGCAAAACATAAAGAGTATTTCAATGTTAATTGTATATTAATCTTAATTTTTCTTTTAATAAATACACACAATTACTACAAGAACAAATAAATGTTCAATAACTTCAATCATTAACAAAATTAATGAAATTAAAGAATCCTTGATGTACTAAATTAACTATTTAGCCTATTAACACTAGCGCAAGAAAGAGATTATGTCACGGTTATTTTGACCTTTTGGCTTCGATTTTACACCCGAGGCATATATTGGCAAGATAAAAAAGGATATGTTTATGCCTCGGTTATGAACCAAGGCATATGCGAGGCTTACTGCCTCGGTTCTAGAGAGAACTGAGGTCTAATGTGCATCGCAAATTTAAAAAAAATGTATTTTCTTGTCCAATAATAGCATGACACGTAGCCATGATCCTTGTATACACATCTGCACCAACCACAGTGTGCCACATCATCATCTTCAACCTTTTTCCCAAATCAGAAACCCTAACCACCATTCAAATCCTAAATGCCGCCAGTGTGTCGTCACCACCATCTTTGACCACTGCATCACGTCGGAACAACTTTACGACGCCTTCATTCATCCCGCCGACGACGCAGAACAACCTCTCTTCAACACCATATCTGAACAGAAAACATGACACCACCCACGACTGAACCACGGTGAGCCAAATCGCCACTTCGACACATACATCAACGTTCGAAACCCTAACTCATAGGAGGCATATAAGGCGCCATAACCAACTCATCCAAAACATAAAAAAATACAGAAAAAAAGAATAAAAAACCACGAACCAATGATGATTAATAAAAAACTATTTGTATGCGTAATATGACGTGAATCTATAACTATTATTATTAATAAAGAGAATTGTTTTTTATAACTGCTAAGTAATTGTTTTTTGTTGCTTACATTTTGTTATTTATTTTGTCCTTTTAATATAAACTATTTTATTAATCATTTTACTCTTTAAATTTTGTAACTATTTTTTTATAATTATAATTATTTTTTGAAACAAATAACTTTTATAACTTTTGTTGGGCTACAAAAATAATGTGTTTTAGAAAGAAAGTCCAATATCGCTTAGGATAAGCTAAGGAGTGGGTGTTGGTGACTATATAATGAACTCTAGTTTATTGCCCCAGTCAAACACACTCTAAGCTTGTATTTGACTTTCTTATACTTTTGTAATAGAGTGTTATGAGGTTTGAGTTAAATTTTTTGCTTTAGGGAGCGTGGATGTACTTGAGATCAAAGGACATGGGAGGGTAGTCTATATTACAAATTTTCACATAGTGTTACTCTCTAGTTGTCTTTATTCAACGGTTGTGATTTTTCTCCAATTTTGGAGTTTTCACATTATATTATTTTGTTCCTTGTTTCTATCTTATTCATTTGCTAATAGGGTGATTCTTGGGGGTAAAGATGATAATGTTCGTAATTGATGATGTGTTTTCCATAACAAGTGGTATCAAAAGCTATGGTTTGGTAAGATTTTTTCTTAGTCTGCTTTGTGGTTACAACTTAGTTTGATTTTCCACATAAAAAAATTAATTCCTTGTTTTTGGAGAATCATCCTTGTTTGCTGAAGTTATTGGAAGAAATTTGATGGAATGATTATTGTCAGCGCCGTGTTGACGTGGTGAATTTGCAGTCAGGTTATTGGATGTGCGAAGACGCTAAGTTGTGTTGGATATGCAGTACAGTTTGTTAGTTTTGAAATGGTTGAAAAGCCAAGAAGGAGGGGTTGAATTGGCTAGTTAAAAATTTAGGCTATCGTTGCAAGCTAAAAACCACCTTTAATTGAATCAAATAGATCACCAAGTTAGGATGCAAACAATACTGAACTATACACTTTCAATCGATCAAAAACAGAGTTAACAAATTGATTTTACTAAACAAATTCTGTTTTGGTATAATTAATCGATTGAAACTGAAAAACAGTCGATTGAAATACTGGGAAAAATGCAAAAATGCGATTTTGAATTTTAAACCAGAAACAATGCTCAAGAATGATCAAGACCAGTTCCAAATGATCATACAAACATGCTCAATGCTGCAGATGCCATGAAAACATGCAAGAACATGAAAAAGATTATTAAAGCACAAGTTCTTGAAACTTTAAAATGAAAATGCAAGAGAGAAAGGTTGGAGAAGAGAGGACACCACGAATTTTTATACTAGTTCACTCAAACCTGAGCTACATCCAGTTTGTCAAGGCAACCTTAGCTTGACTTTGCACTATTTCAAAAGTTTTACAAAGTATCCACCCTTACACTTCCAAAATATGCAAAAACAACACAAAAGACTCTTGAATCACACAAGAATCACACAAGCACCGCAAGAACCCTCTTGCAGACCTAGAAAACCACTAGGCACACACACAAAGCTTGAGAAAGATCAAACCTCAGTGGTAGCACAACCTAGCCTACCATAAACCACTTTCTCCAAGCTTCAAACCAAGCCAAAAGCTCCAAGAATTGATCCAAGATCAATCTTCAACAGGTGCAACACCTATGATCACGAAGGAGAGAGTTTCCACAAGTTTCCATAACCAAATCGTGCTCTAAAATGATCAACCAACCTCTCTTTCGAAAATCACAACTTTTATAGTCAAACTGTTACGAAATTCAACAGGTTGATTTTTAAATCAATCATTTGATTTCACTTGACTTAAGTGAAATCAGTCGATTAAAAACTAAATCAACTGATTGAATTTGTTGCAGTTTAAGACTACTGTAGCCAACCTTTTAACATGTTAAAAAGCCATTCAACAGATTAAAAGAGACATTTTAACCGATTGAAAAACCATTCAACAAATTAAAAATACAATAAAGACCAAACTACATCTAATTAATGCTTTAAGGTCTACAACACGAATTACAAGCAACAAATACACTTTCTTAATGATGTAACAACATGGAGAGCACATGTTCCAGCCTTGATCACCATGGATATCATCAAATCTCTTTTCCTTCATCAATATAGGCTTCATTCCAATGGTAATGGCTTCAAGATAGTTTAAAAGAGCTTCATTCAATCTTCATCAAATCTTCAAGAAGCAAACCACCTTGGCTTCTCATGTCAACACGGTTCACATGTGGTGAGATGCTCCTAGATATGCGGAGGAGGTCATAGTTGGTGCTCGTGTGGCCCAATGAGTGATGTATAGATCTACTTTGGTTGTTCGTGTAGTGTAGCTCGTGGATTTGGGTTGTTGTGTGCAGTGGACTACAATGTTTGGTAACGTTGGATCTGCGTGGTGAGGGTGAAGCTCGAGATCTCCAGTGGTGGCGTTTTGTGTGGCTCGCACGATGCTTTGTCGATGACACGTGTTGCATCATAGTGCGATAGTGACATGATTTCTGACGAAAGGTGTTGGTTTAGTTGATGCGATGACTGTGTGAATGACCGATGGTGGTTGTGCGATGAGGAATGTTGGTTGTAGTGTAGATCCGCTTGAGGAAGAAGGAGATTACGTGACAACAAGGAGATTACGTGACAACTTCTGGTTGGACAAATCTAATAGTAGAGGATTGTGACATGTGGCATCTCTTATTTGATCAAATTTAAAAGTGGAGGAATGTGACACGTGAGAGCTCTTGGTTGGGCAAACTGTGAGTGCTAGAATGATTTTTTCTAGCGGTGATTTTATACATGGACATTGGCTAATATTGATGCAAGGTGTGTAGGGATTATGCACGAGTATTGGTTAGCATTGATGCAGGGTGTATGGTGCTTATGTGTGGGCATTGATTAATATTGATGCAAGGTGTGTGGTGATTATACACAAGCATTGGTTAGCATTGATGTAATGTGCATGAAAATTCTTGGGATAGTTTAATTGTAAGTGATTATACTCTTTATGGTGGAGTATGATTACCGGTATAGGCAATGAAGATGTGTTTATTTTAATCAGGGTGGAAATTATTGTGTTGATGAAAATAATATGTGTTTGAAAGTCCCACATCGCGTAGGATAATCTAAGGAATGAGTGTTGGTGACTATATAATGAGTTCTAAGTTCATGGTGTTCTTGTCCAATGTTATATTTCTAGTTATCTTTATATAACAATCGTGATTTTTCTCCAGTTTCGAAGTTTCCTGTGTTGATAGAATGATTCGTGGAAGTAAAGATTACAATAATTTTAATTTATGATTGATTATATGTTTTTTCCAACAAGTTTAATACTATTTTTTATTTTAATAATAATTAGAAAAATTAATTTTTATTTATTATTATAAAGTAAAAGTGAATACAGATGCTAACACATGTATTCTAGTTCACTACAATAAAAACCAAAAATAAAACAAATGCAAATGAATTGGCACAGTAATTTAACTTTTTAAAAGTAAAATATAATAAATACAAAAAAAAAACACATGAAACACAAAATGAAATGAATCCAACAGTTAGAAGGTAAAATAGAAATACAAATTAGTTGATAAAATTAAAGTAAATAAACTTTAAAAACTTTACCTCTTTTTGGAAGATTAATCCATAGTTTTCTCATCAAATGAAATGAATCGAAGAGGAAGTTTACTTCACTTGCGAGTAAATTCGATAAATTTATCTAAAGAAAACTTGCAAAATAAATTTCAGAAAAATGGACTCATTCTTCGTGTAGAACCATCAATACATTCTAAAAATTAAGTTTTTTTTTTTTTTTAAGAAT
>Ga0214542_1011047_pt1 | contig 12645 bp, 6 predicted proteins | sample CNSS1metaG_FD_160096 | JGI IMG/M metagenome (GOLD analysis project Ga0214542, IMG submission 160096) | Root nodule microbial communities from cowpea collected in UCLA plant growth center, Los Angeles, California, USA - CNSS1 | ecosystem: Host-associated > Plants > Roots > Nodule | place: USA...
ATATTGGAATTTGTTGACCTGTTCACATATATGCATATTCTAGTAAAAAAAAAATACGAAACTTATAATGTAATTTTTCTATTTACAATAGATCTAAATAAGTAATGGAAATAAATACAAATGGATAGAGTAAAAATTGTGATTTTCAATATTTTGAAAGGTTGAAGTTAAATTTTAAATATGATATTTCCAAGATTTGAAATCATAGAACACGATATTGTTCTTTTTAGTTATTTTTTTCTATCATTTTTGTATACTTTTAATTTCTTTCATTTACTTAAATAAGAAAATGTGAATGAAATATTTCAATTTGTGATATGAAAACTATATTTCCTTGCAGAAGAAGAGTTAAATTCCATCTAATAATTGAAAATAAATAAAATTTAATCTCAGGTAATTTATTACATTAGAAAATATAATCAAAGGCCATTTTTGTTTCGAAACTGCACAATATTATAATTACTAGCAAAATTAAAACAAATATAATTTTCTCTTGTATTAAGAATGTTTTTAATTAAAAATAAATAAATTTGCTTAATTTTTATGTCTTTTTACAAGTAACATTTTTTTAATAATGGTAAAACCTTCTCAATTAAAATATTTTATCTTAGTTAATTTTATATATCAATTTTTCAACTTCTATATCCATTAATATGTTGAAGTCAAAATGTAATACAAAAGTATTTAAGTCATATTAACTTTTATAAAAATAACGAGTTAATATATACTAAAAGAGAAATTTAAAAATTCTAATTCACTTAGTATCCAATCTAAAAACATATATTTCATATTAAAAAATTATGGAACAATAAGATTCTATGCGTATTGATTCTTCAAATGGTAACTGAGTTTTGTTAAAAAAAAGTTTAAATCATTCACTAAAAGTGTTATGAGAGAATTATTTAACGTGATAAGAGGAATTTTCAAAATAGTTTATGCTAGAAACTAGACATATGTCTCCATATTGTCATGCAAAATAAATTTAAAGACAATTTTTCTCTCCTTGTAAGTATATAAATATTCTCCTCTTGCATAAATTCAAGCTACCAAATTGTAAAATTATTGACTATTCTATAGAAAAGGTAATGAGAATATTGTTGGTAAATATATTTATTATTCACCATTGTTCATGTACTTATAGTTCTCTCCAATATTATATTTGGAGGTGTGTAGTTAATTCAACTAAAACCCAAAAATAAGCATACCATAAACCTCATTGTCTATGTAGGGTTTGATATATATACCCAATTTGAAAGGAAGGAAAGAGAAGAATGTCAAGTGATGTACCTGGAAGAAGACAAGTGTACCAATACTTGAAGCTAGAAGAATGAACACGGAAGACAAGACAAGATGTGCAGATTAGAAAAAATTAGGTCAGAATATTTTTTACTAATATATATATATATATATATATATATGAGGGTACTTTTGTGAATTATAGTTTAGCGGGTATAGATATCCACAGGTACAGATACTATGATACCCGTACCCGTCTCGTTAACGGGTATCAAAAAAATACTCGTACCTGCAAGTAGTAGGTATCCATTTTTAATATTAATTTCCTAATCGTCGCAGATTTTATCCGCGAATATCTGCGAGTACGAATTTGTTGACATCCTTAATTGTGACATTTAAAATTAGTTGTCAAATAATGGAGATGATTGAGTTTAGTTTAGGAAATTAAATATTTATCAATTACAAACAAATAGATGGATAATATATTAGATCATTTTGAAAATGATAATAAGTAAATTTATTTTTAAAACACATGAAATTTGAAATATAATAGTAATAACGTAATACAGTAATAAATTTACGTTTCATTTTTTTAACGGCTTCCAAAACAATTGGTTCACACAACTTAAACGAGGAAAAACAACTTATAATATTTAACTTTTATTTTCCTCTTATGATAGGTGATTATTGGAAAATTTAAATATATCAAAATAATTTCAATTTTTAAATTTCATATATATATATATATATATATAATTTTGAAAAAATCAGCTTTTTAGGAATATAAAAATGTATAAAAAAGTATATAAAAAGATATTTTAAATTTTATTAAAAATATATAGTGATTTAAAACTACTCAAATTATTTTGACCAAAAGATATTAAGATCACACGTTAGAATATTAGAATATTAAATAAATTAAATGAAAGAAAATTGGAAAGAGACCGAAGATTCTGGCATATTTTTAATTGAAGATGTACATTAATTTGTCTCTTTTATGTTTATTTATTTATAATAGTAAATAGATTGATAGAAATATAAATAGATTAAATACATAAATAAGATAAATAAACAAATAAATTGGATATATAGAAGAAATATATAAAAAGATAAATGCCTGCATTAAACAAATATATATATATATATATATATATAAAGATAGAAGAGTGGACTCACTAGTGCAAAAATTGATTTTTACCTCGCCTTATATGCCTCAGTTGTCTAAGAACCGAAGCATATAATGGCGCGGTGGCATTTTTGCAATTTCAGACAACTTTTATGCCTCGGTTCAGTTTAACCCGAAGCAAAAGAGGCTCATATGCTTCGGTTCGCCAAAAACCGGTGCCAAAGGAGTCCCATATGCTTCGGTTACACAGACCCGAAGCCAAAAACCCATTAGTCGTTACCTCTTTGGCCTCGGGTGGGTTTGAACCGGTGCCATATGGTTTAATTAGGGCACCAAATTCGCGAGCCTCCTTTCTCTTCTTCTTCCCCGCGCCCCTCTCTGAAACAATACTCTTTCTCTTCTCCCTCAGGCATGACTGTTCCGATCTGTTCGAAGGTGCTCTGGTGGCGCAGATTCGCTGCTGCTCCGATCTGTTCAAAGGTGGTGGTGGCGTTGCGTAGTTGAAGTGGCGCTGCTCTCTGCATAACAAAACCCACCATTAATAGTTTCGGCAGAACCACACAAAATTTCCCAGAAAAGAAAAACAAGTTCGAAGCTGAAGTATCACAGAGGAAGCCGGTCATGAGAACCAAAGCCAATGCAAGAAGAAAAACGCGAGCTTTCAATGACCCAAAAGATCTTAATAGAAGAAAAGATGATTGAAGAGGTAAAAAGAAAGGAAGAAAAATGTGTACGAGAAGAGAAAGAGGAGAGAAAGATGTACAAAATGGAAAGTGAGTCGCAAAGGAATATGAAAGGGGTCCAAAATTGAAGGGTGGTCTTGAGAGAGAGAAGCTGTTGCAGTGCAGTGGTGCGTTGCGGGGAAGAAGACGAAACTGTGGTGGCCGAAAAATTAGGGTTGCAGATTCGTGGAAGAAGATGGTGGTGGCTGCTGCGTTTCGCCGGCGAGGATGATTGGCTTCGGTTCTATTTTGACCCGAGGCAGAAATGGAACTTTATGGCTTCGGTTAACAACCGAAGCCAAAAGGGGTGCCTTTTGGCCTCGCCCCAATATGCCTCGGTTCCAGACCCGAGGCAAAATGAGGAAAATAACTAGGGCAAAAAGCCTTTACTGTAGTAGTGTACAAAGTTTCCCATCACCCTGATGACCACTAGGGGTTTCCACATCTGCTCACATCAATAAATTGATGATCATTGTAAAAAGGAAAAACCACACACAAGACAAACACAAGCAAACAAAAATGGTAAGCTAGAGTAAAAAGGTTTTATCATACAATTAAGCATACAATTTAAAAGCCAAAAACACATAAATCAACCAAGCATGTGATAGCAAACAAGTAAGACTCTAAGACTCAATAATCTGGATACATATAATCGGTCGGAATCACTGGATGCTTGCACTTGTGGTGGCCTCTACTACTCTGCAGAGCCATTGCCAATGGGTTTCATCCTACTACGCACAAGGTTAGCCTTCAACCATCTAAGACCATTATCCTGCCAAAGACTAGGGCCTTCTACTACTCTCACCACTTGAGTTAGTACGCTCTATGTGAGACTAACTAACTTTTTAGAGTTTCAGGATGCAATCCTTACTTGAATCCTTACCTAATTATATATATTGAGGCACCACCACGAAACCTTACTCAGAGGTTCGTGGAATTACGTCCATCACATAAGGCACCACCATGAGATCTCACCAAGAGGTCTATGGAATTACATCCATCACATAAGGCACCACCATGAAATCTCACCAAAAGGTTCATAAAATTACGTCCAACTCTTACCATAGTCATGTTTCACCAACCAACCATAAATTTATCATGCATATCAATCTCATGCCAATATCCAACCAAATCTAATAATCATGATTCATGCACTTATTCATACCAAGCCCACCAAATCCAGTACATAAATCATATAATACAGGCATCCCTCAGCCGCTGGTCCATGGGAACCAATCCCCGGTCCTGCACCGATCGACTCGCCTCAATCTTTGACTCCCACCCTTTCTTTTCGCTTTTGATGCAGCTACAACCTTCACACACTTCATACTTTAAATAGGATAATCCAATTAAACATACAACACACAATAAAAAACATGGAAAAAAACAGCCATAGAGCAAGCTCCTGCACCAGTCTTGCTCAAGCCATGGCCCTCGCTCAGGCGAAGGAGGTCTTTCGCTCAAGCTACAGGCTCTCACTTAGGCGAGATTGCCAACAGAGAGCATTGTAGGTTTCGCGAGCTCTCGCTTGGGTGAGCTCTTGCTTGGGCGAGATCTCCTTGCCTGAGCGAGACTATTCTTCACCCAAAATGAGGTTCCTCGCCTTAGCTACAACTACAGCGAAATCCATCAAGCTCCCACGAATTCTCGCTTAGGCGAGACCTTCTCGCCTAAGCGAGATCACTCGTTGCTCAAACGAAAACTCGTCGCCTAATTGATAACTGCGGCAGGAACCTGAGGCGAACTTCTGCTATTATTGCCTAGGCGAGACTTGCTCACTTGGGCAAAAACAGCGGGATTCTTCCCTGCTCGCACATGCAAATCAGCCAACACAGTTCAAAGCAAACATCAATCATACCCGCAACATAGAACATAGATTCAGTACATCTCACACTCAAACTCAATCAAAGACCAAGCACATAGATTGAAAATCTTTGAGTTCTAGCTTCCTTTACTTGGATAGAGGATAGCTAACAACACAAACACTCTACAAAGGAGCACCACATTTCCAGGAACAGTTTCGTGAGCTGAAAATACTGACACCAGAAGGAAAACGAGGTTACTAAGATAAACCCTAGTCGGAACCATAACAACAAAGCTAGGGAAGTGAAAGTACCTGTTGCGGATTAACTTACGTGGAATAAACAGAGCTTAGTTAGCTTGGAGAAGAGCCTTGATCAAACCCTAGCAGAGCTCACGTAGGCAGTTCTAAGAGGGAATAGGAACAACTTCTGGAAAGTGGGCAGAATGAGAGGGTTAGTGCTGGCTTAGGAGTTTTGGGCACCCTATGGGCCAGTCTTAGACCCAATAGATTAGGGTAGGCCCTTAAACATTAGGGGCAGAAAATAAGTGGGCCTTACATTCTCAATTCTCTCGGAATATAAAAAACACTACAGACAAATTCCTATATAATATCAAATTTTAGTGATAAAAAATATGTTTAAATACCAATATAGAAACTAATTTTTTAAATAGAAATAAATTTTTTGGTAACCAAAATTTTGGTGGTTAATATTAATGACTAATTTAAATACCGATTCATACCAAAATTATTTTAAATACCAATTTAAAAATTAATTATAATAGAGACTATTTTAGTTATTAATAATTTTTAATTTATAAATTGGTATCAAAATTTATCGCCGCAATGACTAATTATTTTTAAGCACTAAAATTATTCATTAGTTACAAATTTTCATGTAGAACAAATGCTTTAATTACATAAAAGAAGTCCCATTTTTAATTATAACATAAGTTTTCACATTAAAGAATAACATGATTTGGTATTGTTAGGTTATGTTATAAAGTATTCCCCTCTTAGACATAATTTATTTTATATCCAAAGTGATATTGTTATTAATTTGAGTTTTAAGCTGCTTAGTTCACGGACACAAATTGCTACCACGTGTTTCAGACAACGTTGTTTTCAAAGTTAAAGTCTTTTTATTAGTTTATTTAATTAATTGGTGTATTTACTCACTACTGAAATTGATACAGAATTCATTTCACCATTTATTTGTTTATTATTTTTTATCAACAATAAATAATATATAAATATTAATATATAAATAAAAGAAGAAGACATTAATTAATTGATAGAAATGGCCAGTACGTAACTAGCCCAATTTCATTCAGAATTTGGAGTACATAACACAATAAAAAGTTGACTAATAATAGGATGGCATTTGATGAGATACATCTCTTGATAAAAGTTTTTAGGTTTGAAAATTCACAATTGATCTATAAGTCTGACCAGGAGTCCACTGTGCAGGGATCACATTATTGGCCACAATGGTCTTGCCAGACTCAAGTGTGGTGAGCCTGATAGAGAATGGTGCCTTCAGTGGTGAGCCTTTGTCAAGTTTCCAAACTGCACCCCACGATTGTTGCATTGAATCCCATGAACTTGAATCATCATGTGCTTCCTTCAGTTCAACCTTGGCAAGGTCACCATCCCCATCCTCAAACTCAACCAAGGTAGCAAAATACTCTTGGTTTGATCCAGAGTCCACGCGAAAAGCTATTGATTTACCAGGATAGTTGCATTCAACTCTGCACCAAAAGTAATTTGTTAGTTGCAATACCGTAACCTAAAGGTTGAAAAGAAAATATGGTAATGACAAAAACATAAACCAAATATATATGTCAAAAGAATATACGTGAAAGTCAAGAATGTTGAAATATTTAAGGATATTAAGAATTTGGAGACTACCTTCTATGTTGAATGTTTATTTTTCCTGCATTGCGTAGATTCTCATCTTCACCTGAAACTGCCATTGCTCCAAAAGCACTGCCACTCAAATCAAAATGATATTGAGCATCTGACCCACACCCAGCACACTCATCGGTGATCACTACCTTCACAGGGTTGCCTGAGCATGCAGAATTTCCTGTGCATTTCACCTGGAAATACAACAAAAAGCCGTACTATTTAACACAAATTTCTTTCATGGATGCATTCTTGAGCATATGAATATCCATGATCACATTGTGTTTCAAAATTGAGAATTAAGAATTAATACATTTGTCGACCTAAAGTATGTTAAAATAACATCTTTAAAAACTTCAATTTTAAAAGACACACTAAAACATGAATCAAATATTTTAACTTTTATTATAAATTAAAATTAGTCTTTATTAAAAATTGTGGTCAAATTTACATCTTTAAAAACTTCAATTTTAGATGACACAGTAAAAGATGGATCAAATATTTTGTTGTCCCTTAATTTGAAAATTAAAATTAGTTTTTATTGAAAATTTTAGTCAAATTTAGTCTCAATATTAGAAATGTGTAGATTTAATACTTTAACCAATTTATTTGACGTTTTAAACTTATTTCATAATAATATTTAAATTTGTTTATACCGTTAATAAATTTCTATTTTAATATTATCTTAGAAATATATTTGAAACATCAAATAAACTTAAAAGAATTTACTTTAAAAGATTAAACACATAATTTTTTCTTAATTTTACTGAAATTATTAATCTCGTAAGAAAATATATGACAAGTTATATATAATATAATTTCTTTTTTATATGACAAGTTATCTCATTAATAGTAAAATCAAAATATTTTTAAATATATTTGAATGTAATGTTGGGTTTAATAATTTGACAATAAAATATTTCATTTTGTAATTTAGTTGGTGCAGTTTACTTAAACTAATAACTGTAAGTTGCCTCATCACATATCATGTCATTGGTCCCGAACAGTCATGAAAATAACGTTAGAATTGTTTTTGCGTTTTGTGAAAGACGTTTAACTATAGATGCTGATTAAACGTTCTCACCTCATAACACGAGCCACACCCTTTGCCGGAGTCATAAATGAGAGGGCTTCCTGCAGATATTAGCGAAGAGAATGGAGGTTGCCCAACAGCGTTGCCGTAACCACAAGCTCCACCTGCATATAAATTTAAGTACAAAATATATAATAATCACTAAAATAAACCTTTTCCATCACAACACATCTTATAATTAGGAAAAAAGGTCTTTAACATCGTTTTGAAGACTATTTGATAATTTTTAAAAAGATAAAATAGTTTTAGCAAGAGTTAATTTTTTTATTTATAAAAAAAAGAGTGAATAATAGTAATAAAAGACAGTGTCAAATAGTCGTAGAGAAAGTGTTGTGTCAAAATACTATAATCCTATAATATATTTTATTATACCTTCACTTCCATCTCCATTAGCAGGTCCATACCAAGTGGCCAGTGAAGGTGACCAATCTGAAGCAGATGGAGAATAATAAGAAGTGTTAAAGAGCTTTTTGGGGTTGAAACAAAAGGAAGGGGTGACCAGGAATATTGAGAGTATAACTATTAGGGAATGTAGATAAAATAAAGCACGTTGAAGTGTAAGAGCCATGTTATCACAATTCACAAGCTACTGCTATATATTTTGTAGTTTCTTTGGTAGTTGGTAGCTATAACTGTGAAATATGGTGTGGTATTTATAGAGAACAAACCAGGTTCTTAATTGCTCCCAAGTAAAATTATTCCACTGGGCAATATAAAAGAATATTATTAATCCGTCAGAGAGAGGTTTGTGCCTCACTTTCTTCAAAGAATAAGACAAATGTGATGTTTGAATTTGAGGTACGAGACTTGTCTATCAGGTATTCATCATTCTTCAGCGTCTAGACAATATCTTATAGAAGATTTGCAATGTCATAAAAGATATTACGTATGAGTTCACATTCAATGTCATTGAAAATGATAATTTTTCCTAAACAAATATATATATGCAAATACACGAAGGTGGACAAACCCATATATATTTTTGTTTTGATAAAATTATTACTAAATATATAAAAAAAATTATTTTGTCCCACTTAATTTTTTATATTTATTCTCCACAATATATTGTCCCACTGACTTGATATTTCATTTTCAAAGTTATCTTTATTAATAACCTTAACTTTTTTACTTAAACATCAAAGGCTTTTAGTATATTTTTCTAATTTTCTTTCTGAATTAGAGCTAATTTTACATTATATTTATGATTTTTTTTGTTTCTAATGTCGTATGTCCAAAATTTCTCGTTGGAATCGTGCTTATTGTACTTTTGTCTTAATAATTTATTCTTGAATATTAGACCAAAACTAGTCTAATTATATAAGACTTTTTTGTTATTGCAAATTGAGAACATGGTCTCTAAAGAACTTCTTTCGTCTTTCCAAATGTTTGAAAATATATAAACAACACATTCTAAATGGGTCTAAATATAATATGTCTGTAAAAGCAATCAAAGGAAAATTAAGTTATGATATCATTTTGATGAAACAAATTAACTTTGGAAGCATACATACTCTTTAATTTATTGTTTTGCTGGAAAAATGTGGTAAAGCATGAAGGAACCCCCAAATGATCGAGGAAGCTAGGTTCACCTAAATTATTCCTGCTAGCATATGAGTAATTTACCAAATGAGAAAATGTTACATTATAGGAGATTCGGTACATATGTATTTATTTGTATGCATTTTTTAATCAATTTTGTTAATCCACGCCGCAACACTCTTATTTGAAAAAAGAAGAATCATGATGCCTAAATTTAATTTCATAACATTTAAGTAGTTTTTTTTACATCAAATAGTGTAGAATATAATAATAAACCAATTTGTAAATAACAAACCCCTGCTTATCTACGAAGTAAATTTGCAAAACATTTTTTAGTTTGTAATATAATAAAGCTTTTCTACCCATTTGAGATTATACTTAAGCAAATTTAACATTTTAATACATTTTTATATTTCTCACATGTATGTTAGAGAGAATTTTATTTTGAAATACGAATCTAAGACATCTTTGATCACTTTTAATTTTTATTTTCCTTTTCCAAAAACGTCTAGGGAAAAACTGGTGTAATCATAGCTTTAGATTATAAAACATTACCGACCCGCATATACAAAACTAAAATTAAAACGCTATTAATTTATGCTTTCTTTTCGTGTTAGATAGAGGCGAAATTAGTGGGCTAGTGGAAATAAGAAGAAACAATGGGAAGAAGTTTGTTCTATAAATATTATAATTATTTGACTATTTTGATTGTTACACAATTTTATTTTGTACGAAAACTACTAGTTTATTGCAATTGTAATTATTCCCATTAGTTTCACATGTATGTTATATTGCAATTGTAATTATTCCCATTAGTTTCACATGTATGTTATAGACTAATATATATTGTGTACGTCTTGTTGGACACAATTTCAAAAATTAATATTTAAAAGAAAAACTAGTGTAGTTATTACATTTACTTTTACCTTTTAATATTAGTAATACGACTCTCTTTTATCAGCGATTTAGTAAAACGAATTGAAATAAGTTTACTGTGCTTAGAAATACACTGATTTGTTAACTGTAATGTATGTATCAATTACACCACACAAAAAAATTGATATTGTTGATGGTCAGTATTTATCGCTAACGAGTGAAATATGTCTGTAATTATTTTTTTTGACCAACAATTTAATATTCATCGGTAATCTACTCATTTGTAAAATATGCCAACAGATCTATGAAATTCATCATAATTATAAACGGGCACATTAGATGTTGATAAATTGACATTGTTGGAAAAATATTTTCAATAAATTTTTCACTAACACAAAATAGATTATCAGACAATAGACGTAAAAAATATATGATGACATTTTATTAATTGAATGGCTAGTATTTATGTTTGACTCGTAAGTATTAGACATAAAAAACTATTTTTACGTTCGATGTTTATAGGTCATATGTAAATTTATATATGTATACATAATATATGTAAATTTATTTATAAGCACCAAACGTAAAAATCGTCTTTTGTGTTTGATATTGATAAATCAGATGTAAATTTGTTTGAAAAAACGTACAATCCCATTTCTTATCACTTTTTTCCATGCGCAAATCTCCCTCCCGACGTGGCAACCATTTTTTGTGAGTTAGGACTTTCATTGGTAACCAAAAGTTGCATATTTGGCCATTCTTATGTGTGGTTCTTTGGGAAACATTTTTCCTTCTAAACATTTTCGACATTGAGGTTAGTTTCTCATTCTTATTATTATAGTCATTGTTATGCATGAAGGTCATTATAATATATTATGGTTGTAGTTCTTGAATTCATAAGGGAAATTGAAAATTTTCCTTATCTTAAACTTCAGTACATTTTCGTTTCCAAATTTAGATATATTTTTTATTTCAAACTTTAAAAATGAATGAATATAATCTTCTTAGTTTGACGACGTTAATTTTTTTTATATGTTAAATGAAAATCTAGACTAACATTTGGACTAGAACATGTCAAAGAATATATACAGCTCAAACAAAATCCTAAAACATCATTTAACACATAAAAAAATTTAATAAATTAAGTTAAGAAGACTATTTATTCATTTTTAAAGTTTGAAACTAAAAACATATTTAACCTTGATAAAGGAACATATTTATATTAATATTGTTTTAATTTATTTCACAACATAAATGGTTTGATTCAATATTACACTACAAGAAAAAAAAAAACATTTTAGCCACCGAAGAAATCAGTCGCTAAATGGATAAATTTGGTGGATGACACCCTTAGCCATCGCATCTGCCACTGAATATAAATAGTGGTGAAAACCCTAGTCTAAAACAATTAGCGCTTGATTTTAAAATTAGTGGCTAAATAGTTGGTCGCTAGTTGGTCACTAAACATTTGGTCACCTTGAAGCATTGGAGACACCTTGAAGCATTGGAGACCAATTTCGCAACTGAACTTTCGGTCGCTAATAGGAACAAATTTTTATTTAACAAATTGATTTTTAGTCGCTAATTTGGTTGCAAATAGATACGTTTTTTAATTTAATTAAAGTAGTATTAGTGGCAAAATCGGTGGCTAAAATAGTAGCTAAATCGATGGCTAAAATAGTACTGACATTTCACTAATTCAGTGGAAATTGTCACCTTTCTTAGTGACCATGCTTCCTACTAGATAACCAGAGCAAGGACAATTCATTTCCCCTTTAACTATCCCCACCATCCTCACATTTTATAAAATTCCACATCCTTCAATCCTATAAGTTGAAGTTTCATGGGTATTAAATTGCAACAAAGAAATGAAACCCCAACATAGAACAAATACCCGAACGTAGAAAAAGTCTCAATGCAATAGAAAAGAACAGGGCACAGAGGATCGATGCACAACCTCGCAAAGTGAAACCAAAATGGAGGCTAGAAACGCGAGTTTTGCGATTGAGCAAAATAGAGGATGAAAATGTAATAGGGAAAATAGAATAGAGTTTCCCATCCTAGAAATGGTTCATACACGAGCTACCATTTAAACACGAGTTGTCAAGAGTTATTGATGAAGGTAGGCTTTGGCACGAAATTTTGGAGCGCAAGTGTGACAAAAAATTGAATTTGGGGACAAATTGAAAATCACTTAATTTGATAGTCGAAAAGAACGGAGGAACAAGTTGAAAAGAATGGAGGGAACTATTGAAAGTAAAATAGAAAATAGATTAGTCACCGAAATAGTATTCAATGACTAATATTTTAACTGGGTGGGACATTGGACTCATGTGTTAGCTTC
>Ga0214542_1011048_pt1 | contig 12644 bp, 10 predicted proteins | sample CNSS1metaG_FD_160096 | JGI IMG/M metagenome (GOLD analysis project Ga0214542, IMG submission 160096) | Root nodule microbial communities from cowpea collected in UCLA plant growth center, Los Angeles, California, USA - CNSS1 | ecosystem: Host-associated > Plants > Roots > Nodule | place: USA...
AAAAAAAGTCAAAAGAAGTAAAGAAAAAGGTCAAAAAAAAAAAAAACCAACGACACCGGTGTCGTAACCAGTGTTGCCCCCTTTGAAAACAAGGCACCGGTTATGTAACCGGTGTCGTCCCTCTCTCTTCTCAGCACAATATCGATGCCCACACCGGTGCCATCCCAACCTCACGCAACAACACAACACCTCACCACCACTAGAAGACATTGGTGCCTCACTCACCACCCTCACCTGCCAGTGCCATCCACTCACCACCCCAACACCTGCCACGCCCCCTGCAACACCACTCACAACACTGGTGCCCACACCGGTGCCATCCCAACCTCACGCAACAATGACACAGGTGCCTCGCTCACCACCCCTCACCTGCCAGTGCCATCTATCACCACCCCAACACACCGGTGCGCCACTCCACCTCCAACACTACTCACGCCACCACCCTACAACACCAATCACAGCCCGACCGCAACACCTCTCACGCAATATTGTACTGCGTGTGAAATGAAAAGCGAGGGCAATATGGTAATTTGCTCATAATACTTGCTAATCTTCTCCTTGGATGGTGGATGAAAAAAATTGTGGATCCCTCAAATTCGTCGTCGCTTATCCGTCCAAATCAATGCAATGGAACACAACTATATTCATCAATCCGCGCTCAGTTATTCCTGTGAACAGTTTAATCCACCCAAGAGAATAGGTCCTTAATGTGTAAAAATTACATTTTTTTTGTTTGACAGTAAGGTAAAGATGTGTCAAACGATGTAAATAATGTAAATGTTAATATGAAACATGTTTGGATATGTAAAAAATGTTAACGTCATTCAGTCAGAAAGACTACGCATTCATTTTCTAAAGTTTGAGAAGTAAAATATATCACAATTTTAGACATAGACGAATTCCAATTTGAAGTTAAAGTTCATAGACTAAAAACATATTTAATTCTGTATTATATTATTATCATTGTTAAAATTGAAGATTTAAATATGTAAATTATTTGCCATACAAAACTAAGTAGTTTCTTTGGTTAATTATGTTTTTCGTCCTTCAAGTGTTGAACGATTTTGGTTTTCGTCCCCCATCCAAAGGTTGATCTATTTAGGTCCCTCACGTTTCAATCGCATGGAATTAGTCCTCAATTTTAAACACCGTTATTTTTAATTGACACCTAACAAACTTTTCAATTTGAACTCGTCATATCTTCATGTAGGTACTTGAAAATTTTATGTCAGGTGTCAATTAAAACTAATAGACGTTTAAAATTGAAGACCAATTCTATGCAATTCAAAACGTAAGGAACCTAAATAGATCAATCTTTAGATGGAGGACGAAAACTAGAATTATTCAATACTTGATGGACGAAAAACATAATTAACCCTAATTTATTTAAAGAATTCTTTATTTGTTTTGAGAATTTTAAGAAAACTAATTTGTACTTATTTTGAGTTTTATCTCCCTTTTTTCGTTCTATAAATGTTAAGAGAGTGCTGGTCTAACTAAACTTTGAGTTAAGTGTTTATAAGGTAGGAGTGGAAGAGATAAATTTCAAAAGGTATTTAATTGATGAAAATGTTTATTAACTAATAATTTAGTTATAAATGTTATACTCTTTGTCTCGTAACAAGTGTGGTTGAATAATAAAAAGCAAGTGCTATTTTATCTTTTTAATATAAGAATAATGATAATAATTAATTTTCATTATATTTTTAATTTTGTCCTTTAATAAATAACTGTTTGTTTAAATTAAATAACTATTTTACTTTTTTAATTTTTAAGTAACCATTATTTTATATTTAATTCTTTCATTTGTTTATTTTTTAAATTAATTATTTTTAAACTAAAATAAGTATCTTCAATAAAAAATATTATCTACAAAATAAATAAATAAATATTTAAAATAAAATTTAAAAAATTATTTATATTTATTTTTAAAATTAAAAGAATGAACATAAATATACATAACACCTCTTTTTTCATTAATTGTTAGTATTTTCAAAAAATATAGACTTATTGAGATTAAAAAAAATCTTAAAATCTATTTGAGATTTTGATAAAAAAACGTGGACCAATAAAGTATTTTAACCAAATATATATATTGATGTCCATTAATTTTAATATTTTAAAATATATTATTTTTTTAATATATTAAAAATAAGTAAAAAGTGGCACAAAATAAAAAAAACTCAACCTAGGTCTACCAAATAGCATTCATAAATTTACAACTAAGAATAAATACGCATCTAACAGCTCATCACATTAATATTTTAATAATATATGTTTTAATTTTAAAATTCAAATATTAATTATTATATATTATAATATTTTTAAAGTACAGTTATAAGCATCTTGTTTGACCATTCTTAGAACCACTACGTGTAGGAGCCTATCACCTTTTACAACAAGATTAAATTCACATTTTAAATAATAATTTAAATTTAGGATAAGAGAAGACAAATTGAAAAAAAAAAAATTGACAAATTAGACTTGTCACATATTAGTTTGCTAAGTTTGTTTAAGAGTAGTGTGTTGAGGTTGTTTAAGATTGGACACTAATTCAACATTGTACTAAAATTAAATTCATATTTTTTAACCTTAAACTTTTTAAAACGAAAAAAATAATTTTATGATAATTTATAAATGTAATTTATTTTTCATATTATTTTATTACAATAGTTTCTAACTAATTGATAGTGTAAACATACCATGAGCTATGAGCCGATTATTAATGAGTAAGCTAACACATATGAATAATGTTTAAAGAAGGGAAAATACTAGCTACCAAAGTTACAGTCAAACATTAACACTATACAAAAATATACAGCTATCATTCGCAAACATTAACACTTTACATAATTACATAATATGGAGGCAGTCAACCTAAGCAAAAACAATTACCATAGATATAGAACTTTCCTTTTCCCATCATATTCCAATGTGCAAACGTAGCCATGTTTCATTCCTTTACTTTCTGGTGTGGTTAAACACAACGTGCAGATATAATGACAACTGCATGAACAAGGTATTAGGAGTGAATTGCATGAAGCCAATTCAAGTTAACATCAAGTTGGGGAATATCTATATTTAGATTGGGAAGCATGTGCTTGAAAGGTTCCCATGAAGCAGCCGTCTCTTCATCACACACCACTTCCTTTAAATTCTTGAGATTGACGATTGAGTGTGGCAATTCACATCTTGCACAACTAGTCATGTACAAATTTCTAAGATTACATAAATTGCCGAAGTCCTCTGGTAAATTACGAAGGCTGATGCAGTTTGAGATGTCCATATGTCTTAGATTTGAAAGTCTTACAATAGAATTTGGTATCCCTTCCAAATCAGTACAAGAACTCAGCCTTAGGAGTTTCAAATTCACCAAGCTTCCAATTTCTTGAGGCAATTCAGAAAGCTTATGGCAATTACTGATACTCAGCATCTTCAAGGAGGTGATATTACACAGCCCCGTAGGCAATCTAACCATATCTTTGCTATACTCAATATTCAACTCCTCTAGATTTGGAAAAGCATCTGAGATCAGCATGTCACTGTTTTCGAAAGCCTGTCTAGTATCACACATGTACAGTGATAACTTTTTAAGATTCTTTAACATGACAAAGGAAGGAATGAAAATCCTCTCTAGCCTGATTCGTTTTAGGTTGTTTAATGAGCCAAGTACCTCAAAATTGATCATTTCACAAGGACGGAAACCATGCTTCATGACTATCAGAACTTTTAGTATACTCATCTTTTTCAGTAACTTTGGAAAGGAGTACCGATTAGTTCGAAGATTTAAAATCAGAACCTCAGCTTGAGCTGGTAGTAGGTTGGAGCAATATGAAGTGAATGTTTCGTCTGCAAAAGCAACCCATATGGTGTTAATGGTAGAAGAGTAACAAATGGTAGATCATAGGGGTTTTCTCTTTACCATTATTAGTTTGAAAGTAAATGTCTACAGTTCAGAGAAAGGTATAACTAACCGGTTGATATAGACAATGTCCTCGTACGAATCTGTCGGTGTTTTTGTTCAATGCACCATCCAAAAATATTTGAGCATAAGCGGATCATAACGCCTTGCTGTTTCTCCCTAAGCCACCCTTCAGGTTTATTGTCATCCATGCCAATCATCAGTCTTTTTCTCTGTTCAGTTTGTTCTTGCGTGCTTTGATAAATTGCCAAGTCTCTTAGAATATCATGCAAGATGACATAACGATTATTGTAGTAGTAACTGTCTGTGTCACTTGTACTTTTCCTGATAAAAATAGCACAAACAGTTATTGTATTTTTCACAGTTATTGTAGTATAGTATCTCTCTATGATAGATTACTTACAAATTCTACTTCTGATCTCAAAGTAGTTCATACCAAGAAATGCAGAGTTACACAATGCAAAAGATTTAAATTCTCAATTTAATTGGTACCTTTGGAATAATTGGTAAGGAATCAACTTTTCCTTTCATGAGCTAACAAGCTATTGAATTATTTGGTGTATAGAGTCTATTAGGATGAAATATAAGTTGTCATTGACTGTACCTTGTTACTAAGACATTAACCAAATTCATGGAGTCCAATTTGTTGAGAATGGCCATTACTTGCATGCCATTGTTATCTAGTCCATACAACTCTACCCAGATATCAACGAGAGCAGCAACAGGAATTCTTTGGTGTTCAGGAAATAAAGCCAAGTCCTTGAAGCACTCTTTGATGATGGAATTATCTTCCAAGACATCTAAGATCTTTTGTAGGGATGTAAGTAAATCAATGTTGAAATCAAGTATCGAATGACCTTGAGACAATTCCTCTACCATCTTTTGCCACAATTCAATAGGTCGATTACAAGAATTCATTAGGTGCCCCAGCTGCAAATGTTCAAGAATGGGGTTACTTGTGTAAAAAGCACCTTTTGGAGAAGATCTTCGTCAGGAATAATTGAACTGCTTTTTTTCAAGAGAGCATGGTGACGAAAAAGGGTTATTGCATCTTCATGAACAAGCGGTTTTAAGATGAATGGAGAGCCAAATATAGGAAATGCAACCCTTGAAGTCACTAAAATTTTATAATCTGATATCTGTACTCTAAATTTCTCAACTATGGCTTCTGTGCTAGGCCAGACATCATCCAGGACCAACAACACAGGACCTGCATCAGTTTTCCTTAGCAAAAGTCCCAATTGATTAACTGCGTCTTCATCGCTTTGAAACTCTGGCACTTGGTCTCCACAATGTTCAAATAGTCTTTCTACAATAATCTTCAATTTGGGAGACTTGGAGAAGGTGATAAATAATATATTTCCCTTGAATTTACCTAGACAAACCACAGAGATTAGTGAGCCCGGGGATTCTTTCTAGAGCAATCTTAAAATGTGCATGCACTGCAACAAAACAAATGACCATATTTAATGTTTTACAAAAAGAAAAAGAAAATAACTAACACTCATGATCAAAGAAAATGCTTCTCCATGTTCGATAAGGATGTGCAAAAGTAAGACATAACATAACTATCAGTGCTCAGTAAGATTGAGCTCTGCTTTAAAATAGATATGTCTACACTACAGAAATATATCTGTAACATCTGAAGTTTTTCAACTCTTCAATGCATACAACAATTTTTAATTTCTTGTTACTTTCTGAGTAAATCCTAAAGAAGAAGAACCAAAAAGTGTTATGGCTTACCCATGACTTGTTGATCCCAACAAAGTTTTGTAGCCAGAGTGGTTTTACCAGATCCTCCAAAACCAGTCAACACAATAATGGACGCAGGTTCATTGAGAAGCTCCATCTTCAACTTGCTAAATGGAACATCCAACCCAACAGTGAATTCTGGCTCTTCGGGAACACCAAAAGGACGCTTCATTGCTTTTGCCAACTCCTCAAAGAATAACCAACTTTTCAGTCCTTTAAATCAAACAAGGATGAGTTGTGAGAATTAAATAAAAGCTGAGAAACTCAAATATATAGTTTGTATCACGAAAACTGAAACAGACAATTCTATGTCTTTACAAAGAAAGCTAAAATTTCAACATATTATATATTTAATAAATTGAATATTTTTTTAATTTCTTAAATAATTTATTTATTTATACTTACTTTGATTTAAATATCTGAAATATTTTCATATTTTATTTTATTTTAATATTCTTTTTCATAATATCGTGATAATATATCATATCAATTTGAGATATAATATATTGACACCCTTCAAAATTTATATTATCATTCTACAATTATTTGTATTAGTTTTTTATTACATAATTTGATTTATATTTTTATGAAATAATTTAATTTAATATTTTATTATTTTTCAGAGTTGATAAGAGAAAATGTGAGTCGTTTTTTCTAATATTTATCAGTAATGAACACTTATTATATGAAAACATTTATATATATATATATATATATATATATATATATATATATATATTGTAAAATTATTTTATGAAAAAATCAACACAAAAAAAAAATAGGAACAAATGTAGGGACCGTAGTTTTAATTTAACTTTCATTAATTATTATAAATTAGACTATTTATATTAAGTTTGATTTTTATATTTTACTACAGTAATTTGAAATTTTATACCTCAAAACATGTTTAATTAAAAAAAATAATGCGAAAAAGAAAGCTAAATTGAGTAAGAAACCCTTATAGACTATTTTTATAAATCGACCTAATAAAGGTTTTTTTTATGTTTTATAAATTTAATTTTTTTTATTCTTTTTTTTATTTTAGTTTAAAATTGTTTATTTAACTAGACAATTTTTTTTCAACCTTCTCAAGCAATTGTCATTTTATCATTACCTCTTTACATAATTTCTTAAATATTACCTCTTTTACCCCTTATTCTTTTCATATTTAAATTTTTAAAAAGAAATTTTATGTATAAAAATAGTTTTATATCATAGTAAATTGTTCATTTTAAATTTAAAATATAGTTTACATATAAGAAATTGAGGAAAATTAATTATTGTAAAACTGTTGGAGGTACCATCCGATTTTCATTTTTGACACATAAATTGTATTTTGTGAGACTTTACTTATCTTTTAGCAAATCAAATCAGTCTACATCAAAGTTTTAGGATGTACTCTAAAGAATTTTTTGGTGCTGTCCAATGTTGAACACTAAAAATAGTTATGTGGTATTTTAAATATTTTTTTAATATACTTTTAAATTTCAAAATTAATAATTATCAAATTGTTTTGGAGATATAATAAAAAAAACAGCACAAAAAAATAAAAAAATAAACAGAGAATCCAAATTCTTTTAGACAATGATTATATTGATGATATTCATTATAATACAGTATTGCATTGAAAAGTCAAGCATAAGAGATTAAATACGATGAAAATGAAGTTAATAAAGATATACTATTATTGTAGTACAGGGATGACAGTTACTTACAACTATATACGTATGCACCTTAATTTGAAACAACGAGCGCGATGCTTCCTATGGATGTTTTCCTAATCAAAGCTACAACGTAGTACAATGAAGATCTCCAACACAAAGATTATTAGAACCCTAAAACCAGATATTTATATAGTCATGGTCCTGGACCATAATTTTGTATTACTTTACGCGTTTTTTACTCTTTCTTTGAAACCATGCATGATATATAAAATTGATAAGGCCAAACATCATTCGTTGCATAAATATTCACTTACTTCTCGTTTTATGCAAAGTACTTGCGTGGAAAATTTCATTCTTACGCATGTATATACGAGGAATAATGGAAGTTATTACATTAACTTCGTTAGTTACAAATTAACTGTCATAGCTTTGTCAACTTCTGCAAATTCATTCCTTGTTTGGTAAGAATGGAATTTCGTGGGAAAGAAGAAAAAATATACTAATATGTTTCTGATTCAAGGTTTAGTACATAAGCATAGGAAATATAAACATTATGTGTGCCACTTAAACATTCTGTTTAAGTATGATTAAAAAATATTCATAACAACTCTTCAGAAATTTCAAATCAATATAGAAGGGAATTTGAAAACGTCCATCTGCACGTTGTGGAGTGGAAATATAAATAAATAAAAAGTAGAAGTAGAATTTCTGAAATGAATATGTTGTTTATGTCATCAAATACGTGTTTGTGCTGATTTGTCTCAGAAAAACGGTCAACTTGTAAACTATATGTTCACAGTACACATTGGAAACTTGTGGTGCAGAGAAAGCTTGGAAAAACACTAGAATGTCTGAATTATATGGGGCATTATATTCCCACTTCCTTGGAAATAGCTTGGAATTGGGATGTGAGAAAAGCCTCATTTATTGAGAGTGATTCATTGAAATTCCAATGCATGTCTTACAACCAAACATAAACTCCAAGGAAAATTTTTTAATAAACATTTCAGAAGAAAAATGTTCCCAAGAGTCTTCATCCGTCGAAACATATTGAATATTTATTTTATTTTATTATTGGTTAAGCAATATATTATTGAATATAATTATGGTCATATTCATAAATATTTCTAGTCATTATATTTTAATTTGCGTTGGCTTCATAAATTAATAAAAAAATATGAGTTTTCTTGTCGTAAAACTTATCATAAATCAATAATTAAATTTTGAAAATAATTTTGTTTTGATGTTTCCTACTTAAAATCTAACATAATGAGAAAGTTAGAATCATATTGGGGCTTTTTATAAAATTTGTGTATTGGAAGATTTTAATTAAATTTAACACCACGGATTAATAAGGATATTTTATTCATACATATGAATAATAAAGCATCATGTTTAAATTATCCCATCTTGTATTATAGAAAATAATAATTGTGACAACTCTTTATGATTGAAAAGAAAAATCGGCAAATAATTTAAATGATCTGAATTAATGTATGAAATTAATAAGTGTCACCTTCCCAAAATAAATTCGCGGTGTCAATTAGCACACTTAGATATGTTAAATTAATTTATTGGATTAGGCATATGATTTCAAAAAAGTTAATTTTAAGGTTATTAAAAAAAATTATCAGCAATATATATAAATATTATATATATATATATATATATATAAAAGGATATAAAAAAGTTCGTACACGGATATTTGCATATAAAAAACCTGTCATGGATAACAAATGAATATTGTAAATAGATACCGTGGGTAACCGATACAAATATTTTTTATATTTGTACGTTAATAGAGCGAGTACGAGTATCATAGCATTCGTACTTGTGAATACTCGTACCCGTTATACTATAATCTAAATTAAAAAAAATTTATAAAATATGATTAAAACATTAACACATTAATTTTGAATAGGTTATTTTTTATCAATTAATTTTAAAAAATATTCATTTATTTGTAAACTGTCATTCAACATTTATTTGCACTTTGTTTGAAATTTATGAATATTATGTATTGTATTTTTATTTGAATTTATGGTTAAATTGTGGTATTAAATATTATTTTTTTTTCTTTTGAAAATACTTGCGGGTACATATGAATATCCGTAGATATAGAAAAATATGTGAATATCTGTATAACAAATATTCGCACAAATATAAGTATAGGTATGTGACAGATAGGATACGAAAAAACTACTATTTATATTATACCTGCCCCATTAACATCCATATATATATATATATATATATATATATGAAAACATTCGGAGTGTTCCAACCCAAATACAAAATTATATACAATGTTTTTCAATCCTGACAAATGATATTCATAATTTTTCATCTTTCTTAATAAATTAATTATGCAAGTTATCCTCTCTCATAACGCGCTTACTTCGTTGTCCATTATCTTATACTATGTCCATGTACTACTTATTCAACAAGATTTCATAAAACCCATATTTGTTTTAGAAACGAGATTCAAGAATACTAAATTAACCATTTTCAATATAAAACTAGCTGTAAATAAAATGAGATAATCTAAATTAGCATGATCAGAAATCATAAGTTTAATATGATAATATGACTAAATTAATAACGAGAATAATTGATAATTATAAGGAGACTTTCATTTTATAAAATTATATAATATCTTTTAGAAATCTCAGTTTTTGAATATTATAATGATGAATATTATTCCTAACAACATTTGAAAACGTGTATGGGAAAAAAAGTAAAAATGACTTTCGTTAACAAGGAAAAATGGTATGAAAGTGATTTAGAAAACTCTTTGTATTAGAAAGACTTTCAAAATTTCTAGGCTAAAAAAATGTCTGTTGTATTAAAAACTGTCAAAAATCCGAACTCAATAGAAACCAAGGATTACTAATGCCAAGGAGACAGCCATATAGGCCTTTATTTGGTGCAAATAAGAAAGCCTTCATTTCACTGCATGCACTGCATGCATGCATGCATGCATGCTTGGCCTTAAATTTATACACGTTTATTCCTTTTTTTCACGATATTGTCCTTGAAATGTTCAACATCTGTTAATTCAGGAGCTTTTTTTATTGTTCGGAATCACTCTACTCTTTCGGATAGGCTACGCGCTCTGTAAGCAATATTTAATAAGATTGCTTTGCCTGCAATCACAGCTGAAATTTAATAATTGCTTTTGATATGCTTTTCCTGAAATTTCATCCATTTATTTCAAATTCGATCTTAAATCATGGAAACCTAGTTCAATATTACGGGAATCAATTGTATATCACCGGCTTACCAGACTAATAATTTTAGGAGCACAAAATTGTATTTTTTTTAGAAAATATTAATCGAATAATACTATTATTAATAATCAAAATATGAAATAATATAATAATAATTATTAGAGTAATAATAATATCAATATATATATATATATATAAATTAACGAATATTAATAAGAATATAATGATAATAGATAAAAAAATAAATAAGAAAAGAGTAAAAACATCCTGTGTTGAGGCACATAGACATAGCACTATAAAAAGCATCTATTATATAGGGCAAAACAAAATTATATAGGTTTCTTTTCTAAGATATAACAACCGTATGATTATTATTAATCGAGTGTATTAGAGAATCTCTGAACCTTATGAACACCAATGTCCTAAAACAATAAAAAATAATACATCAGTTCTAATGTTTGTTGTTATTTATTCTAAAAAAACAATGAAGTATATATAAGTAATAGAGAACAACTTGAGAGTCAAAGATAATAAATCGATTAAATAAAATAGTCTATAAAAATATTAGTAACAATATGATAATATTTTAATTATATATTTTTTAAATTATATTAAATATTTCTAACATTTTCAAATAAAAAGTAATTTTAATATCTAATTTTTATGTAAAGTTGTTATAAACTTATTTATATATGGTTACAAGATAACATGGGTGAATTTATATTAATGTACCATTCATGGGCGAGCATTATGGGAGTTGGGGGATGTGGATTCTTTCAAACTTTAAACTTTTTGGATTTTTATTTCTTTTATAAAATACTCAATTTAATATTAATAAATAATAAAATATAAAAAGAATAAAATTATTAAAAAAATATTTTTTCTTATCCTTTTATCTTTTGAATTATTTAGGGTTTTTGTCTATTTCTCATTCTTTCATATACTTTACTTTCTCGCCTGTACCATTTCATTTTTGAAGAAATAATGATAATTCTATTTTTATACTGAAAAATCACTTTCATAGTACAATATTTTGTTTATTTCATAATTATGATTATTTTGTATAATAATTTTTTTATGAATGCAAGAGAAAAATTAATTACTATCTATTTTTTTATAATTCGTTTTTAATTCTAATAATTTATTTTTTAAATTTAAACTATTTTTTCAATATATATATTAATAAAGAATAAAAGAATAAATTTATATTTAAAAAATGATAAAAGCGAGCTTACATGTGAGGATAAAAACAATAAAAATTACAAGAGCTTATTTGAAACGAAGTTTATATAAATATAATTTCAAAACTATTATTTGTTTTAAGAAAAAAACGTCTAAAGATATTTAAATATTAAATTATGTAATTTGTGATTAAATATTAAATATATAAATTAGATAAATTTTGAGTATAATATTTTTAAATAAGTTCATGTTAGACATGTAAAATTCAAAATTTTTTGAGAAGGTCATTCATCCTAATACGTACTTCTGTCCAAAAACGTTTAACTACGATGTTTTGATAAGATCCAATACATAAAAAATTAATGATCAAGATCCGAATAGTAATACTTTTATCTTTATTTTAAGTATGAATAAATAATTAAAAAGTTTAAAAACAATTTTTGCTGTTATAAATTATAAAGAAAAACATGTTAAAAATATTGAAACGCATTCACACATGCTAATGACAGTAATGTTTTCTTCTTTATATATATATATATATATATATATATAAAGGCTGAAGGAATTGATCATACTATTGGTAGCATATATTATTGAAAGTATTGTACATTGACTGAAGAAACTAAAAGAGGAAAGTTTGAAGAAATATCGAGATGACGTATAAGAGAGATATACCCATAGTTTGTAAGAGAAAGGTGTTGCAACTCCATTAGTTGCTTCAGCGGAGGGCAACTCCAGAAAGGTGATCGACAACAACGACAACACATAAAATGTTATATTATGGATAAATATCATATAAAATATATGCGTAACCATTAAGGGATAGAGTTGTGAAACATAAATTTATGAAAGAATTGCACCCACGATGAGTAAGGTCCTCATTCAACAAGGCTA
>Ga0214542_1011056_pt1 | contig 12633 bp, 6 predicted proteins | sample CNSS1metaG_FD_160096 | JGI IMG/M metagenome (GOLD analysis project Ga0214542, IMG submission 160096) | Root nodule microbial communities from cowpea collected in UCLA plant growth center, Los Angeles, California, USA - CNSS1 | ecosystem: Host-associated > Plants > Roots > Nodule | place: USA...
CCTCCGGTGTTGCTTCCAATGTTATAAGCATGGAAGATGAAGAACAATAGACTACAACCATGAAGATGTTTCTATGTTTTGGACTGTTTTTTATTTGAACTTTGTTGGTTTGGTGTTTTCGTGTTCTGGACCACTTTTATGGACTTTTTTATGTTGTTATTGCACTTCATATGATGTCCAGGACTTGTTTGTTACACTTGTTTAATGCTCCAAGACTTCATTTGATGGACTGTTTTTTATGTTGTTTATTGCACTTGTCCAAGTTGTGGTTGATTGCACTGTTATAAGACTCCAACAATCATGTTACTGCACTATTTTATGATTTTATTGTACTATTTTTATGTCCAGGTCTGCTTCAAAAATGGTTAGAATGGTTTTAAGTAAAAAAAAATGTCCAAACTGTGCGGGCCAGCCCACAGGCCCGCGGGCCAATGTATATGCGGGGCGGACCAGAGTATGCAGCCCGCATAAAATGTGTGGGGCGGGGCGGGTCGGCCTGCGGTGTACGGGCTGTATGCGGGGCGGGCCGGCCCGCATTGCCACCCCTAATTGGGATCAAAGAATGCAACCTCCATCATCATCTCATCAGTTCCCGACTTCCTATGGTTTTTCCCACCACCGTCAACCTTTTGAAGTGGGTCCATCCCAATTTTATGGTGGTTCATCTGCCCCACAATTTTCCAGCTATGGTGGTGGTTCATCACAAATGTTTGGGACATCATCACTGACTCCGCCATCCACATACTCAGGCTCGTCATCTTCACAACAATATTACAGACCAAAAATTCAATTTCATATTTCAGATGAAGGTTCTCAATCTGTGGAGGTGGAAGAAATTGACGACGAAAGTGAGTCACCCCCTCCTCCCACATAACCCGAGAGACGACCACGACGACCCACACGGAGGCCACCATGAGGCACAGGCAGCCATCGTTGAACAATGTTATTGTAAAATAAAATTATAACATTGTGGGACCCTATTCTACTATGCATTTGTACTATTTAAATATGACAACTTGATATGTACGTTTCCAAAGCAATGAATAATTTTTTTTTTCTTTTCACTCAATAATGGTGCCTTTATGCTAATAAATACCACCCCCTACACTCTATCAATTGCAAATATTCAAGTCTCCAGCACTACCATTCTGTGTCATCTCGTTCTACCTTTTCTTTCTTAATTCATTACCCAAACATTGAACATTTTTCCCCTGAAATGTTTGGCATCACAGAGTCTCAGGATTTCACCAATTCTTACATAGCGGCCTTATTAACAAATGGGGAAATGAAACTCTGTGACGATGGGCTAAAGTTCATATGTCAGAGTCCTCAAATATTTCGCATTTCATATGACTGCACATACAACATGCTGAAACAAAGAGTTTGTGCAGCCATTCCATGCCCCTCAAACAGATTCATAAACAACCTATACTTCAGACGACCCACCATCACTTCTAAAGGAAATATTATGTATGACGCATTTGAATTAAAAACGGATGTAGATGTTTTTCAAATGTTGCAATGTAAGTCTTCTTTCCCTTTGAACACAATGATTGAGCTGTATGTCACGTTCACAAGATCACCTGAACAAGTTCTTTCTCTTTTAACTACAAACACCCCATCATTATCCTCAAACTTTGTCTCAACTTCACCAACTATTATTTATTATGGTGGACCTTTAAGGGGTGCTGGTATCACAGAAAGTCCATTTGGTTTCAGTCTTGAGTTTAGTTCGGATGCCACGAAAACCTTCTTCGTCAGACATGATTGCACCTACAATGAATTATTGCAAACCATAACTCAATTAGTGGAGTGTGGTGACTGCAAAATTGTCAAAGAAATTGACTATCGTCGCCCTACAACCATACGCAATATGCGACTAGTGCATGACACCGCGGAAATCAAATGTGACTTTGACGTGTCACAAATGATCAATCGTTGGAATCATGTACAAAGTCTAGACTGATATGTGAAAAAGCCGCGTATTTCTTTGTATATCAAGCTTTTCATCCAAACTAGAGATATCAGACCACCAACACCTGCCGAAGAATACGAAGATATCAATTCTGGATGGTTTGTGGATCACCGGGGGAGAACAAGATATAGATGGTCGTTGTAATTGATTTAGTTTATTTTCTTTGCTTTTCAATTTAGGTAATGTGGAAATTGTTAATCATTTTATTTTTGTTTAATTAGTAGAATATTTTGAACTTTTTTATTAAGGGACTCATTTAATGGAGTACAAATCGTTTCGAAAAAAAAATGTTATGATGTAATCAACTATACGGACCGTGTTATCCATTAGTTGTGTCATGTGATGCAAAAATACTTACTGTAATCGATTACATTGATAGTGTAACCGATTACACACATCAATTTTGGTAATCTGACGCGAGAGTAATCAATTACATTTCAATTTAATCGATTACAACTAGCTTTAATCGATTAAATATCACTCATAATCGATTAACACGAGGTTCTGCAACTAAATTGTAACCCGTAATCGATTAAACAAACCCTGTAATCGATTACTAGACTAACAGGAACCCCTCGAAAAAAATTGTAAGTGTGTAATCGATTACACAAACCCTGTAACTGATTACTAGACTAACAGGAGCCCTTGGAAAAAGAATTTTAACTTGGTAATCGATTACACAAATCCTGTAATCGATTACCAAACTAACAGGAGCCCCTAGAATCAAAATTTGAACCCTATAATCGATTACACAAACACTGTAATCGATTACAGGTCATCTTCCACTATAAAAACACCACTTTCTCTTTTTACAGTTGCATCACACAAACAACCCTCGCGCCCCCTACTGCTTCCACCATATTTTCATCATTATTGCTTCGTTTCTTAACCAAATCAACTCCTGTTCGTTGCAATCTTTCTTATTTTCAATTCTTTACAAAACCCACCGATTAAAATCGTCAAAAACACCCAAATATGGCTTAATCTTCAAGAAAACGCAAGACTCAAACCGGTGTCCGCCGTCGTCGTAGTGTCGCCGCCAACAAACCTGATGAAATTATTGCACCCTCACAGCCACAAAGACTATTCTCTTCAGTAGCTCAATTTGAAAGGTATTCTTCCAAATTTTCCAGTAGAGATATTATTGAACCAAGATATCTTGATGATTTTATTGCCAAGCAAAACTTTGAGTTCTATGATATACTACAGAATTTGGGATTATTACCTTTTTTGATTAATCGTCAATCTTATAATCCAGAATTAGTTAGAGTTTTTTATTCTAACTTGCAAATTATTGATGAAGGGGTTATTATTAGTGAAGTTAAGAATAAAAAGATTAGAATGCACATAAATATGTTTTATCGTATAACCAAGTTGGGGAGGCGGTGTTGGTCGGACCATAACTCTTTATGGCAGGAAGTGTAGGACCCCTCTATGTTGGTATCAAGATGGGGAGGTGGTGTTGCTTGGACCATAACTCTTGGAGCAGACCACTGAGAAAGTGAGGATGGTGATAGACAAGATGCAGGCTTCTCAGAGTAGGCAGAAGGCCTATGCGGATCGCAGGAGGAGACCCTTGGAGTTCGCGGTTGGCGATCATGTATTCTTGAGGGTGACCTGAACCACTAGTGTGGGAAGGGCTCTCCACTCAAGGAAACTTTCTCTGAAGTTCCTTGGTCCTTATCAGATCTCGCAGAGGATTGGGCCCGTGGCTTATGGGATAGCTCTGCCTCCTCAATTGGCAAATCTCCATTCGGTATTTGACGTATCACAGTTGAGGAAGTATGTCTTTGACCCATCTCATGTGTTGGAAGTAGAGGATGTGTAGATCAGAGAGGATCTCACTATGGAGGTACCACCCGTGGCTTTAGAAGATAGCAAAGTTGACGAACGCCAAGGGAAAACAGTCAGCCTTGTCAAAGTCATCTGGGATCGGAGGACCGGTGACTCTACTTGGGAGTTAGATGAGGATATGAGGAAATCACATCCACATCTGTTTATCTGGTAAGCTTCATTTTCGAGGACGAAAATTTTTGTTGTTGGGGTGAATATAAGGTCTAGTTTTTATGCTGCCTTAATTTTAAAGGGCTACCCCAAAGTCAGTTGGACCTAGGGCTGGCCCAAAAGGAAACCAGACCCTAAGTCTGCCCTAATCCTAACTCTCTTACTCACTTTCAGAAATCTTCCCCCTTTGTTCTAAGAGTTGCAGCCGTTACTCTGCTAGGGTTTGCTTTCTCGCCTCGGACAAGTTCACTCAAAGCTCGTTTCTATTCAACGTAAGTTACCCATCCACTCATATTCTCCCTTACTTAGTGTAATCTCGTGTTTTTCTCAGTTGGGGTTTCGTAGTGAGCTCAATCTTAAAATCTATTCCACTGTTTTCCAGTTCTAAGCATTTTCCTATAGCTGTTGTGCTTCATGGTTGGTGTCGACGTACTGTACTAGCTTATTCCAGGTAAGGGAAGCTAGAGACCTTTCTTTAAATCTGATTCTTGCACATTTGCTGCCATTTTCATGATTATATGGTTATGGTGCTACTATAAAATATTGGATGAACGTGTGTTGCAGTTGGGATGTGATTGTATGGCTATTGCAGGGTGAACAGTGGTGAGACCTGACGTTCTCGCCCAAGCGACCCAGTCTCGCCTTGCAGAAATAGATTCGAGCTCGCGCTCGAGCTCTCGCTCAGGCGGAGAACTTTTGTTTGAGCGAGACACAATCTCGCTCAAGTGAGAGAGGCTCGCCTAAGCGAGGACGAGTGAGGGGTTTGAGGCACGTTGCTGCATGTATAGCTCAGGCGAGGAACCTCGCTTTTGGGCGAGGGGTACTCTCGCCCTGGCGAGTAGCGGCTCGCTTAAGCGAGAACCCGTGAGCCTCGCAGGGTCCTTTGTTGACAGTCTTGCCTAAGCGAGAACTTGTGGCTTGGGCGAGACTGGCACGGGGCTTCATTGCGTAACTATTCCTTCCATGTTTTTGGGTTGTTAATTATATGCTTGGCTTGGTATGCTTTATCTTGAACATGAACTGTATGAATATGTTTATGAGACTTGTTTGTATGGGCTGAAATGTTGAGTCAACATGAGTTTGGCATGAATTGAGTATGAGGTGGTTGGTAATTAAAGTGGCATGGCATTGGCATGAACGAAAATTCTATATCCATGGTTTGGGAAGAATGAGTTGGCATGAATTTCACGTGTGATATGAATGATTGGTTACAGGGATTGGTATGAAATTATATGCATGATGAGTATTCTTTCATTGTTTGATTATGATTGGTCTCTGGTCATTGCGTAATTCCTTGAAATCTCTAGGTGAGATTTCAGGGTCGTGCTTCAATGATCGGGACGTAATTCCATGAACCCCTATTAGTGGGGATTTATGGTGGTGCCCCATCTATATAATCGGGTAAGGATTCGAGGTAAGGTTTCATCCTGACACTCTAAGGAGTAAGTCAGTCTCACTTAGAGCAGACTGACTCTTGTGGTGAGAGTAGTAGGAGGCCTGAAACTCATTAAGGGCTAACCTTGTGTGCGGGGGATTGGATATATTGTAACACTTATAACACTTAGCTCGGGGGTGAGCAGCTCGGGAGTGAGCAGAGATATCCACCACAAGTGCAAGCATCCGCTGAATCCGACCTAATTATACATATCTAGATGAGTCGAGTCGAGTCTTAGTGTACTAATTTGAAAGTCATAACATGCTTGGGTGATCTGTGTATATTTGACTGGAAAAGTATATCTGATTGCGTGATAAAACTACTTTTGGCTCTAACTTACCCTTCTATTTTTTTTTTTTGTATTCCATTTGTGTGTCTCTCTCTTTTGCGATGATCATCAACTTGTTGATGTGAGCAGATGCGAGGAACACCCGGGGTCAACAGGGAGGTGATGGTTCCGCTGCTTAGCCTATGGACTGGTTCTTGTTTTTGGAGTCTTTAGTTTAGGGCTATGGCCCATGTACAAGTCTGCCTTTTAAATTCCTATTTTTTTACTGTTGAATGTTGTAACTGGTTTAGTTTGGCATCGTGGTGTGCCTTGGTCATTTGTAAGGGGTTATGTTTAAACTCCAGGACTACACTGCTATATTATTTTAGTGTGGCGCTTCCTTTAATTATGTTTATTAATTAAATGGGATATTTCATTGTTCTCGATACTAGAAGCTTTCTAATTTTTGAATATGACTTTCAAACAGCCTAGGACTCGAAAAATAATGTATTAGTAGTCAAATTAAAGATATGGAAGTCTACTTTTCAACCCAACAAGAATCACCTCAATTGGACATCTGTAGAAACCATTATGAGTAAAACCATAACAGATGTCGATGTGTGACGCTGACATGTTTTGCAAATCTGTCTGGAACTTTCCACATTGAATTGCATCTTCTACATAAATCCAAAAATTATGTTCTAGTAATTGAATTAAAGATAATTAAGTCTAGAATCTAAGAAAAAAAGAATCAAATTTTTTGGAGATTTTTGGAAAACGTTATAAGCAAAATAGTAAGAAAAGGTCAGGGTTGCCAAAATGTAATTTTAACTAGCTTTCATTCTATGACATACCTTGATGCTTCCATTCTATGATATTGCTTGTAAATTGAGTTTTGATTGCGTGATTCATGTTATGGAATGTGGATTTTGTGAAGTTTGTTTGGAATACATGAGTCTGAGTATGTGAACATGAGATTTTTCCATTGTGCCTAGAGACCTAGAGATGACTTTTTTGCCTCTATGAGGCAGTGGAAGAAGATAGGTTTGAGTGTTGCACTCTCTCGCTTGTGCGAGGTAGTGGAGAGTGTACAAATTTTTTGCCTTAGTTCCGGCCTGTTGTTGAGTATAGTGTCCGGTGTGTGATGCATCGAAGTTGTTACTCGTACGTCCTTGAGGAGTAAGGGAGATAGGTCCGGTGGTGCCATGGCAGGACGACTCGAACCCGTTAATTCTAGGAAACTAGATGATGTGGTGGGGTAACAAGTGACAGGAAAGCCCATAGTGTGGTTGTGATTCCAATGCTTAAGTATTTTACTTGGCTGTGATTATGAGTATTTCATGTAATGTTTATTTTGCTATATTTTGTTTATATATCGTTATTTATGGTTAGATTACTCCTATTTGTTTGTTTGTCTGTTTGTTGTGTATGCGATGATCGTATGACGTGTGTATTATGCGGTAGCAGGTGATAATACAAATACTTCTGGCGTGGATCAGATTGACGAGAGGATGGGTGAATTTAGGATTTTTATTCGTTTTTATTAAGTTGTTTAAATTAAGTATTAAAGGCGATGTAACTTCTTTTATTTATCGTTGTTATTTTAAAAATTTTAGACAAATGGATGTTTTGAACTACGAAATCTTATAATTAAATTTGAAATTTTTACTTAAGTACGTTTTGTCAATAATCATTTTCTGCTAAAAGTGTACGTTTTATAACTTTCTGTGACATCCTAGTTTGGGGTGTTACAAAAATTGCTGAAATACTTTTGTGAGCCCTACACATCAAATTCATATAAATTAGTTAAAAGAACTTGCTAAATGACTAAATTCATGAAGATTTTCAAAAAGTTAGAAATCAATATTCCTTTCTCTGAAGCAATACAACAAATGCTTGCGTATGCAAGATTCTTGAAAGATTTGTTTACAAAGAAGAGAAGTACGTAAAGGAAGAAAATTTTGAGGTCCAAGGTACTTACAACGTGATCATTCAGAAGACTCTACCTCCAAAGTCCAAAGATCCTAGTATCTTTACTATTCCTTGAACAATTAGAAATTTGGCTATTGGGAACCCGTTGATTGAGTTGGGAGCTAGCATTAACTTAATGTCTTTATCTATGCTCAAGAGAATTTAGGGTCTTGAGGTGAAACCAACACGTATGACTTTATAGCTAGCATACTTGTCTATAAAATGCCCCTATGAAGTCAGAGAGGATGTACTTGTGAAGGTGGACAAGTTCACTTTTCCAGTGGATTTTGTCATACTTGATATCGACGAATATACTGAGATCCCTCTCATTCTTGGTAGACCATTCATGAAAACCACGAAAGTTATCATAGATGTTGATGGCGACAAGCTAAAAATTAGAGATCAAGACGAGGAGGTGAATTTCAATATGTTTGAAGCAATACACAATCAAGAATAAAAGGACCTTAATGTTGCAAACGAAGTCCTCTCTGTGACAAGTAAACTCGGACATGCTTCAAAGTTATTTAAAAATGTTCCAGTTATTTTTCTCTACAAAGGGCAAAAGAAAAAGAAAAGCATCCTACTTTCGAGAAGAAAAAAGATATTCCAGTTAATCCTCACACTTTGATAGGAGGGAATGAACATAGACCAGGCCAACCAATTATGTTAAGGAAAATCAAGTGGAAATTTTTTCCTGGAATAATAAAGAAAAAATGGTCAAGTCTCTGGGTTACCAAAGAGATTAAAGTTCATGGAAGAGTGGAGTTTCAAAAGCCCTATTCTAGAATCATGAAATTGGTGACCAATGAAAAGTAAAAGCTTTATAGGTGTGAACGAAAGAATCACACCAGAATGACTAATCATAAACCATGAATACCAGGCGTCGAGCTAACAAACATTAAACAAGTGCTTATTAGGAGGCAACCTAGTATTTTTTTTTCCATTTTTATTTTTATTTCTGAAAAAAAATTATTTTTTTACTTTAATTGAGTACTTTTATTTTTTTATTATTTCATTCAGTAGTAATTTTAATTTGTGACTAGCATTGTTATCATCTTAAACTTATTCTAATCATGTTCTCATAGTAATCAGTGTGCATTTAACTAGTTTGATAATCAACTATGTTGAATTTTTTAACTTGTGGTATTAGAAGTTGTGATTCTAGTCTAGTTTTGACCATTAAACTTAAAGGAAAAGATTGAATGAAAGTTGTATAGAACCTTAATTACTTGCTGCAATCAAAAGAGGCCAAAGCAGACTAAACACAAATTTTGGGGCTGAGTAGGAAATTTGCCGGGAACTTTGAATTTTTTTTTTTCTTTATTGTGTTTTATTTTGCATGAAATTTAATCTTTTCACATTCTAGAAAAGAAAAGCAAGAACAAGGGTAAGAAAGATAAAAAGAGGAAGCTCTTCTTCAACAATTAAGATGGCTAATCAAACAAGCAAAGGAGATGACATCATCATTTGAAGTTTTGTTGTTGCGACGAACCTTTTAAAGAGATTGTGCCATGCACCTAAGACCTAGAAATATTCAATATTTGTCATTCCATCTACTATAAGAGTAGAAATTAAACTTGCATTTCTTAACCTTATTCTTCATATCTATTTTCTTTTGGGAAAGATCATGAATATCTTTAAGCTCACCTATGGATGTTGCACAATTTCAAAAGGAAATTGGAATAAAGGTTTTGAATCCTTGACCCTCGCCTAAAAGACATAAACAACCAATACTAAAGCTGGTCAACCAAGTCAAGGATTTGAACTAAAAACACAATTTGTCAGTACTAAAGCTGACCATTAATTTGTCAGTACTAAAGTTCACCAGGTAGTCAAAGATCTAAAGCCATAACAGAGAGGATGTTGAAGCCTCTAAATTTAAAGATGATGATTTCTTTGAACAAGGTGGTTCGGTCTTGGAGCTAAACAAAGGATCCTGGTGTAAAGGAAGATTGAAACCACCAAAAATAGAGTTCTTTTAATCTTTGTTTAATTTATGTTTCTACTTTTATTTATTGCATAAACATTTGGCAAGTCCACCAATCATTAACGTGGTAATGAAATATTGTCCTTTGGAATTGACTCTTGAATACTAGATTCCGCAACCTAAAAAAAATCATGACAGGACAGCGAACATAAGGAAATTTAAAAAAAATGTATATTAAGGGGTTGCCACCACAATTTTAGGAAACTATGAAAAACATAAAAATAAATTGTTCCACAAAATCGAATCAAGTCCGAGAGTCGGTTACATGCGGGGAAGGTATTAGCACCCCACACGTCTGTCCTAAGATGGTTCTCTTTAATTAAGTGTGCAAAACTAATGTAATTTTAAAATATTTGTTTTCACAAAAAATCAAACAAAACATGCAAATACGAATGAAGAAAATATTTTTTTATTATATTAAGTTATATATATATATATATTATTTATATTATTTATATACTATTTATTATTTAAAAATAGGTTTAATTCGTTAGATGGTATCCACTTTATTTCAAATGTGTCGGTTTGGTAATCGCTTTTAGAAATATGTCAATCGAGTCTCAACTTTTGAAAAAGTGTCTCAATTCGGTCCATTTCAATGAAAAAATTATTAACGCTGTTAACTTTATTCATGACTTTATCTCTAAATTTTAATATAAATATAAATATTTAATTTTTTAAGTCTTTAAATATCAATATAGTTAACACGACGTTAATAACTTTTTTTTCTCAAAAGGACCTAATTGAGACATTTTTCAAAAGTTGGGACTCAATTGACACATTTTTAAAAGCGGGTACCAAATTGACACATCCGAACAAAAGTGGATATCATCTGACTAATTAAACCTTAAAAATAAAAGAAAGATAAAATAAAAATAAACTTGATGGACATTGGTTAATACAGGAATTAGGGTTCTCTTTCTGGAGTTTTTCACAACTAGCCATTAAAAGAGTGTGAGAGTAAAAGAAAAAAACAAAAAGATAGATTGGAAAAGAGAGATAAGAGGTCAGAGAGATTGAAGAATGTATTCTCATAATATCCTATTATGATTTATGTAGGTTAGATTTATGATTCTCCAATTTCACTATGATGCTTCTCTCAACTTAAGCTTTCCCCCAAATTAGTATGAACCTTAATTATAATTTTAGGGATTTTTTTATATAAAATTAGCATGAATCCTGATTATATTTTCCCCAAATTCTAAATTATAAAATTTAGGGTTTTTATATTTCTGTTGTATATGGTAAAATTTGTGAAATTTTATGGATGTATCTTGGGCTGCATTACGAATTCGCTGAACATAATGCATTAGTTGAATAACCTTTGGAATAGAAATTAGAATATCCATGTTGCATAAAAATTCGATGAATTTAGAAAAATTATAAAATGAAAAGTGTGAATCAAAGTATGAAAATTGTTTGAATATATGAAATAATTATTTTAACTAAAAAAATAGTTTATACATAAAAAAGGTTTAATTATGCCTTTGGTCCCCATTTTGGAGTCAAAATCTCAAAATGGTGCCCAAATTTTTAAAAGTCTCAAATTGGTCCCCTTTTTTGTTAAAACGTCTCACGTTTGCCCTTTCCGTTAAGTCAAGGTTGACGTCGTTAGAGGGAGTGCCACATGTCAGTTCCTCGATTTTTTGAATTTTTTTATTTTTATTTTTTATTTTTATTTTTTGATTTTTTTTAAAAAATCAAAAAATTGCCACGTGTCAAGCTGTCATTGTGCCACGTGGCAGTGACAGAGTGACATGGTAGTCACAGTGACACGTGTCAGTATTATGCCAGGTATCATTTCCTTAGTCTCAATTTGATCCCTTTATTTTAATTTGTCTCAATTTAGTCCTAATTTTTGTAAAAATTAGCAATTTTGTCCCTCTTCAAATTGAAACAAAAATTAATTTTATATAAATGTTATACAAATATTTTTATTAAATTTGATATTTTTATTCAAATTAATATTTTTATTATATATTTTTAACATATCTAAGTTTATTTAAAATTATGTTTCACATTCAACTTTACTTCAAATTGTTTTCAAATTTTAAATTTATATGCTTTTTATTGTTACATGAACTAGTTAATTTATGAATTTTTTTCTATTAACAACTTTTAAACCATTTTAAATAAAGTTCAATGTAAATCATGCTTTAAAAAAATTGGTTAAAAGTAGTATAAATTTCTTATATAAATTAAACTTAGGTCACACTTACATAATCTCCATTTAATACATTTCTCTAAAAACAAAACCATCAATTGATATTTAGCCTAGAATGTTGACTGCTTCAACTTACTTTTATAATATTTTAACACAGTTCTTTTAAATTTGAATTAGAACTATAGTATAAGCATTACATACAATTTATTTGTATATATACAACTAAAATTTGCAATAAACAAATATTTCTCTTTATTATTGATTTACAACAAACAATCTAAATTGTCATATAAAATTTTTCGAATAGTTGTCATTCTTTTTAAATATTAAAATTAAATTTGTAGATTGAAATAGATGGTGATTAAACGGACCAAGTCTTCTTCTTAGCAAGGGTTTCTTCAATTTCAATCAATACATTACTTGTTAAATTTCCAAGTCTTCTAATCCCAAAAGCTGGGTTAGAAAATTAAGCACCTCAATCACACCTATACACTTAGTTGTGGAAAAGCTGCCTTCACCGTAGTAATTTTCCATACTTGGGTTGGCTCAGTTGACCGATCCATTAGCTAAAGTTATAAACCAAATATATAAATAAATTCTACCATCATGTATGATATCCCTAAGGAGCTAAGGTACCCATAATTCACCTTTTAAAGTTCAATTTCTAATTTGGTAACAACTTTTAAACCATTTTAAAAAAGGTCAATGTAAAATATTAATTAAATGAACTTAATTTGGTTAAAAATATTTACTTGAAATATCAATTTTGATGGAAATATTTGTGTACATTTATATAGAAATTAAATTTGATTTCAATTTGGAGAGGGAC
>Ga0214542_1011058_pt1:2500-12630 | contig 12630 bp, 6 predicted proteins | sample CNSS1metaG_FD_160096 | JGI IMG/M metagenome (GOLD analysis project Ga0214542, IMG submission 160096) | Root nodule microbial communities from cowpea collected in UCLA plant growth center, Los Angeles, California, USA - CNSS1 | ecosystem: Host-associated > Plants > Roots > Nodule...
TAAATTTAATATTTATAAAATTTAAACAGAATAAATTTGTTTATGGAGGATAAATTGGCATAATTCACTACTCGTAATGGAATAAGAATATGCCTTCTATATACACAAAAACATTTTGTAACTTACACCAAATTAAATTAGACAACGACTAAATAAGTGTGGCTTAAATAATAAACAATATTTTATAAATGTTGTATAAATATCATAAAATATCATGATTATATAATTGTTACTTTAAATTATGTAAACAAAACCAGTAAAAATATGTGGTCTAAAAATATAGGTGAGGTCTAAAATCAACCTGAACAACTATTGTCTATTATGATGATTTTAAGCAACGGTTTTAAAAGTATTATCGTAATAAAAAACGTTGTTTATTACCTAAAACTATACTCATCTATATCACGCCTAAAAAACTGTAGTCTAATATTTAGATCACGATTTTTATAATTTACATAACAATTTAATATTGTTGTGTAAAGTGATTTTTGTTGTAATAATACTATATTTTTAAAAAAATATATATATATATATATATATATATATATATATATATCTATATATATAAACACGACTTCTATGTTGTGAAAATTTAAAAATTGAAATCTGATTAATGTAACACTTCTTCTTTAAGATAATCTAATAATTTTTCAAGAATTATATCAAAATGGTAAATTTTCAAAACAAAACTCCATTCAAACTAGGATTAAAGTCTTCAGAGGAAAATAAAATGAAAATTTGTAATTTTTTCATATAATTTATCTTAAATTTTATTTTTAAACTAATATATAAAAAATTAAAATGTATAGAGAAGTTTGTTTCATTTTTTTCTTATTTTTTTCTTTCATAAACTCTTACGAGGGAGCTTGTAAATAAATATTTCTAATATGAAAGGCAATGTGAGTGTATAGGATTCCAAAAAGATTAGATTTTACACATCAGATCCAATAAGACTTGCTAGGAAAATACTAACACCTTCTGACGAGTCAAATATTTCAAAAGCTCTTAAGGAAACCATTTTTAGAAAAGTAATGGACTTTGAAGGTGTGAAACGTAGAAGTTTTTACAACAATACATGTCAGAATTACCTAACTTCAAATCCATTTTTCTGAAGTAAATGTTTGCAACGACCCCATCTTACATAACCTACAAGTACAAGCATCAACACACATCCACATCTTAGTCATAATATTTTGTATTTTTAATCAATAAAGATAATTGAAATTTTAAAAAATATTATTTAAATATGCGTTTAGCTTATAATATAAAAAAATTATAAATAAATCTAAGTCAATTTGAAGTTTAAGGTAATATCCGCTCTTGAAACACCTATCTTTATATAATATTGTTTTTAAATAATTTCTTAACTGGTCATGAGATGAAAACTATATAGTTTTTAAATTTCAACTGTTAAGCAATAAAGAACTTTTAGTGAGAGCAGTGAGATAAATTCCTAATTGAGATTGAGAAATATGAGTATTCATTTTTAACCTTTTTTCCTTTCATCTAAAAAAAGTTAATGTCAATATTTTAATGTGAAGTATCCTAAAATCATGTTATTAGAACATAAAAAGTATTGTTGGCTTTGAAATCTCACTTTTATTGGATTTTGGCCTTAAAATTTATTTCGGTAATTTTTATTTTCAAAGAAACCAATATGATATTGCATGACACTCCTTCCTAATTGTTTGGAAATGCTTTTGGACTTGGATTGAAATTAAAATTCCACAAGCTACGTCCTTTATTCCAAACAAAGCGACCCGTAATTTCCCAGAATACTTAAGTTGAACCGACATAAGTTTTTTTTTTTATGTAATCATCATTCAAGGGTTTTTCTTAAGCTCGTGACGTGGAAAAACAAATACTCTTGTCACTATTGATTTGTAATTATCAACGAGCAAAGCAGTCAATGATTGAAATTTCTTCGAGTAATAAATAAGTTCAACATGTGGCAAGAATCGTGAAATTTCTTATATATAGTTAAACTTGAAACAATATTAAAAACGTTTATTGTAATAATATACAGTGACTAACTTTTACTAAACATCTAACAGTAAATAAAAAGATAAAAACAGTAACTCTTAAAGTTTACCCACTGTTTGTCATTTTACCCATCCAAAATATAATAAAAGGTTTTAAAATCATTATTTAATTTTCAAACTACTTATACTCCCTTCCTTTGGCATACGGTCCAATCTCATATTTTTATAACCACATGAGTTTGAATATTTGTGTGAAAATCTTATTTGTTGATAATGTGCTGTCTTATTAAAATTAATTAAATTTGAGAAACATATTTCTCTAACTTTATATATTCCTGAAAACATAAAATTTATCTTATATCAAACATAGTCGAGTAGCAGATGTAGAGACTACTTGATAATGCTGACAGTCTTGATACATTATCGACACCTTCAAAAGATATTATCGGAAGAATTTGATGTATGAAATAATTAGTACGATAGATAAATTGTTTATTGGAATGACACGTTTGATAACATGGCAATGATATAAAAAAATCACACGTCACAGAGGGTTCAATTAAGTTTTTTGGGTTTGGCAACGGAGAAATTATTGACGTGGCTAACCTGACCCAACAAACAAAGCCACGGATAGAAGAACCCACAATTTGACCAACATAGCTAGCTGTGAGAGTGCCCCCACTTTCAGACAGTATGAACTAACCCAAGAAAAAGGGATTAACATATTCACACGCCTCTCTTCAGAAGCGGGTGCCAAGCGTGTACGTGCCCCTTTATAAAACACTCTCACTTCCACCCATTTCGTTCAACGTTCCTCTCATCAACAAACACTTCACCGTCCTCTTCTTCTTCTTCTTCTTCTTCTGCCTTTCTTTCTTCAATCAAGGTAACCTTTTCTGTCTTCTTTCCCAAACACGTCACTATCTCCTTGCACCCCATTTCTCCATCGTCAACCAATTTTTCACACTCCTTCTCATACCTCATAATTCTGGGTTTTAAAAACTAGACCATCTTCTATGTTCTATTACTTCACTTTTTTCTAATTCTAAACTTAAACTTCAGTTCATCTGGGTAATGATATCTTAAAGTTCAAGGCTCTACTACATATCTCTTCCGTGGTTTTGATTATCTCTCTGTTCTCATTTTCAGTGCGTGCTATAACGAGGTGAAGGATGACCCAAATCTCATCGACCGTGTACTTGCCTGACTTTGTAAGCACAGTGTGTACTCAACTCAGCCATCATAACCTTGGATTTGAAGGAAACTAACTAATCACAAATATATAATTCATGAACTCTTGACTCTTACCTTACCATTTTTTTTTTTTAATTTTTTTGCATCAACAGGGAATGGAGGACCCCACTTTGTTTCATCAATACCCGATGGATTCCTTTCCATTCCAGCTCGATGATTTTGACTTTGAGTCCTTCTCCGCGTCCCCAAAGGGTTCTTCCTCTCACAAGCGCTTGAGCTCCGAAAGCACACAAAACTCTTCCCTCACTCAAAGTCCTGAAACTTCCGTTGCTCCACCAAGACCAACAAAGCAACCCAAGACTACTATGAGTACCTGGACTGCTTACGGCACTGACATCATAGCTCCCAAGGCTGCTTCCTCTTCGTCCTCCAAAATCATCTCCTTTGACAAATCCAATGCCTCTTCTGTTTCTTCTCAACAATTCTACAAACTAGATGCTGCAAAACCGCTGAAGAAGCCTAAAATTGAAACTGGGTATGGTGAGAACCTGGATTTTTCTGCTGTGGCTTCTCAAAGTTTCTATGACAACAATAGTTTTCTAGACTATGATAAGCAAGAGAAAAAGGCTGCAGCTACAATGGCTAGAAACCCAACCCAAGCTCAAGATCACGTCATAGCCGAAAGAAAACGAAGGGAAAAGCTCAGCCAGAGGTTCATTGCTCTTTCGGCCTTAGTTCCTGGACTCAAGAAGGTACCATTTGTAAAACTTCTTGCGTGGTTTTCTTTTTCTTTTTGTATACAATTTAGCAGCAACAAGATTTTAACTTGGGACTTCACAAAAATTAGACTAGGTCCATTCTAATTTCATGCATGCTCCCTACAGGTTAAACACAAAGTTCTTAATTGTACTCCCCGTCACAGTAACTGCTTTTGCAATTACAGTAATCACAGAAAGTTATGAACAAACGTGGCTGATGCAGTTATAATTATGGTTACTGAAACCTCCAAAATATTGTGGCTTGATTTGAAACCTTGCACACCTGAAATACATATCTTCTACTTTAACTGGGTGCAGTTAACAACTAAAATCCAATTATAGGGTGAAAAATCTAGTGATGAAAATTTGTTTGTTTTTTCATACAGCTTATTTTGTCACTAATCTTAAAATTAATTTCACGCAGAAACAATTTGATATGAATGGGCTATGTATAATCGTTATCATGTTTTACGAGAATATTCTTTCTTATTTAACAATGAATACGCATGCAGACAGACAAGGCTACCGTCCTGGAAGATGCTATAAAGTACGTGAAACAATTACAAGAACGGGTAAAGATTCTGGAGGAACAAACTGTGGATAAAACAGTCGAATCTGCAGTGTTTGTGAAGAGATCTGTTGTCTTCGCCGGAGATGACAGCTCCTACTCCGGTGAAAACTCTGACCAGTCACTCCCCGAAATCGAAGCAAGAATTTCTGGTAAAGAGGTACTCGTCAGGCTCCATTGCGACAAACACAGTGGACGAACAGGTGCTATACTAAGGGAATTAGAGAAGCATAATCTCACAGTTCAGAGTAGCAGCTTTTTACCCTTTGGAAATAACACTCTTGACATAACTATTGTTGCTAAGGTAAATATACTAACTTCAATCTTTAAAGAATCATCTTCAGTATCTTTGCATGTTACACAACTAATTCTTATTTATTAATTGTGTTTTTGTTTAGATGGAGAAGGACTACTGCTTGACTGCGAAAGATCTCATAAGAAGCTTAAGTCAGTGTCTGAGGCAGCTTTCATAGGGAACAATTAACCAGTTCAAGCATCCACTGATGTAGCCACATTAATTTGTTGTTGTGCATCCTTCACTATATAGGAAAAGAGCTTAATAAAGAGAGTTTTTATCGCAGTGCTTTCTTTTTCCCTAGTCCATTTTCTGGATTTGGGAGTAGCATATCAATGGCCTGCGACTGTTAATTAGTGTCTCCTCCAATGTACCTTAGTTTACTTGGGTCTGTTTTTCTGTAGAGTTCAAGATGATGCCATGTTTTTTTTTTTCTCCACAGTTTTTGCGTAGTTGATTGATTAACTACGTTAATACACACCCCATAGTGGCATTTTGAAATCTCTACATCTGTTGTTTATGTTTTTCTAAAGAGGGTTTTTTTAGAGGATTTGACCATGACCTCTTTCGTTCCTCTTTCGCTTTGTGAACAGGGTCCAGTTTCCTTGAAAAGCAATGTTGGCAGCATTTATTTTATATTCTTCCATGTCGGATTGTGATGATCACTTCTGTATAAGATTATTATTGTTAATTACTAAATGTCCGAGTTCATTATTTCGTTTATTTTGGATACTTGTGGGTGCATATCTTCAACAACTAATAATTTTTTGGTTTAAACGAGATTCTCGCCATTTGGACTTATTTTGTTCAGGTTGATAATTGATGCAATTAACTTAAGTTTTATCTCTTATATACTAATTGCTAACGTAGTTAGTTAACCATTTTTCTCAACATACATGTGATTAAATAGTTAGAAGAGGATTTTTTACTATTTCTGCTTTTTATAAGACTCAAAGTTATGTTTTTTTTCGAAGATGCAATGGTTATTATAGTTTGAATTAACAAATTTGGAAAAACATTTATAACAGATATATTGCTACCAACTAAAATGATCTACTTCTTTATTCTGATAAATTAAATAATACGATCTAATAAATATAAATGGTTAAAGATTGCTAAAAATAATTAAAAAAAGTACATTACACGTTCAATAAAAAAAAAAAACTTATCTTGTAATTCCTTAATCATAACATGAAAACAATATATTAGTAAACATTTTCCCAAGAAGGCTCTGCAAAATCTTATAAGAGTATTAAAAGGCTATAATTTACTAGTAATAGCTCAAGTGTTTCAGAAGAAGTTGATTAATTTTAATGATTGCCATTGGATCATGGGTCCACATGACATTGTCAAAACTATTAAAATTTAACATGGGAAACCACTTAAACCTACTCAAAATTTTGAGATCTGTTTGCCAATCTAGGAGTCATTTAAATACACACGCAGTCGCAAACTTCTGGGTTGTAGCGCAAAGTTTTATATTATATTAGCTTAAGTGAATATTAAAAAGAATAAATTTTAAGATAAATATATTAAAAATTATGTAGATCAGTAATTAATCAAAATAAATAAATGTAAATATGTATTACTCTTTGCACGTCACCAACATGTTTCAAGATGTTTAATTAATAGAAAAATAATTATTCTTTTTAAAAAAAAAAATATGACATTTACTGTTAAATGAATTTGTATATATGTATACAAATTCTTGAGAAAATATTTATCAATTTATGAAAAAAATAATTGTATTGCACGATATCATGTTCTATACATTATTATAGTTAAAACTAATATAACAATGTCTAATGCTATCTGGACATAAAATAAAACTATCTTTATCATTAATACATTATAATTATACATCAACTTGTATCTTGCCAAGTCGATGTTGATCAGAGCATGATCAGTCCCATCCTTAATTAGTCAAATGGCGTAAGAATGCTTCATGAATTTATTTTAAAAAATTCAATATAGATTGAGATTTGAAGTCTCATGACTCATTCAAGATGTGCAAAGAAAAATTCGTAGGAGACTTCAACCGAAAAAAATGCAAAATTTGTTTCTTATTCATGGATATTGATTGTTAAATGAATTATATAATATCATTTTTGTTTATGCTTTTCTAATTAAATAATTTTTTTAATTCTTCTATAAGATATTTTTAAATACAAATTGATGTTCTATACAGGTGGGTGCATCATTTTGGTACACAAAAAAAGAAAGTTATATGGAACAATAATGTAATTTGAATCATAATACACATACACTTTTATTTTATATAGATCTTAATACTTGTTTTTTTCTTTTTATCTCTTTTTTTATAAGTATTTTCTTTTTATCTCTCTTTTCTTATCATATATTTTGTAAGACTATATTTTTTGTTTTCTTTAAATATATATTAGGTATTAATCAATATTTTGAAGGTATAATGTTATATATTAATAATTTTCTTATAGGTTTTTAGTTCTTGTATTACATTAGGTGAAGGGGGATTAAGGTGAGAAACAGTATAAGTTTTGAACCTTAAACAGCAGCCGAGAGATCTCGGAGGTAGCATTGACGAGAAGAAGATAGTTGCATTACTTTAAACTCCAAACTTAACTAAGACAATCTTCCAAAATAAAAATACTTAACTAAGACTGCATTATTAAGTTTTCTTGATTAAAAATCTAATGTACTTATTATAGTGTTTATCACGACAGTGATAGTAGTTTTTTCAATATATTTAATTAAATAATTAAATGACCATGAAATCATGATACACGTGGTTAGAATGACAAGTACAACACTAAAACAGTTGTCACACGTTAACAAGTATTAACTGTTAAATTTCAGGATAATCTTTCCGTTAGATCTAATTCGTCTCAAAATAAATTTAATATGCAATAGTCCCACCCACTTACATATATCTTTGTGGTTAAATATCTTTTTATCCATTTTTAGTTTCAAATATAATATTTGTAAAAGTAAATATTTATAAATATAAATAATATAATAACAGTTTAATAATAAAGGACTCATAATTTGATTAAGATATTAGTATCTAATTATTCCGATTCCAATTTTGATTATAGAATCGTTGTTAATCATACATTTGAAGTATTGTCCACTTTAGAGTTTGGGTACGGTAGGAATATAAATTTCCAATCAATGTCTAAAGAAAATATGTTTTGCATGTAGAACCTCGTTATCTATTCAAGGTGGACGCCACCATTCTGATCCCAGATGAGGTGAGTAACATTGTTTGAGTCAATTACACCTCATCTGAAGTATTGTCCACTTTAGAATGTTGACTCTGTCAAGGTTTTGTCGTTAAAACCAACCAAATTATGTAATTTGTTTTAGAGCATTATTTGTATAGTTTTGACACAACAGTATGTAATAAAACATTTATTACTTTAATTTGTAATATTAAAGTTTATAATTTGAACTTCATAAAAATAAAATTAAAAGTTACCAAATGAATACAAAAAATAACACAATGAATATAAGATTGAAATAAATATCAATAAAAATTATTAAAACATGATAAAATAGTAATGTAAAAAAAAAAAAAAACTAGCATGAGGTTAACAAATAGATTACAACTTGTAAGATATTAGCTCATCAACTATTATGAGATATTTATGAGGTGCTTTTGTATTAGTCCAAATAACTTATTAACGTATTTTTTTTTTTATTTCTATACATATAATAGATTTTAAATATATGATTCGCTAAAGAATCAAGTTATAAGCAGGGGCGGAGCTCTTAAAGAGCAGGTGGGGTCACGGCCCTCCAAAACTTTTCCAATATTTTTTCAAAATTTTCAAATTATATGTGTTTAATATTTTTTAAATTATGTATATTTTAAAATTATTTAAATTAAATGTATCTTTTTAAATTAAATAATATTATATTAAAAAATTAATAAAAATTAAATTAAATATTTGTTATTTCTTTTATAAAATATAATATTTAATGTTAATAAATAGAAGAATATAAAATCAAATATAATAAATCAAAAAATTATTAAGATAATTTTCATTTTTTTTCTTATTGTCTTTTGAGGTTTTTATATATTGTACTCATCTCTCACCTTTACCTAATTTCTTTTGTTATCAAAGAAAAAAAAGAAGAGTTAAACAGAAATTCATTATTTTTGTTCTCATTTTTACATCTTTTCTTCAATTTTTGAAGAAAAAAACTTATCTCTCTTGATAATGAAATACTTGTTTAATATTTAGCATAATTTTTTATCTCATGATATTTTGTATATTATTTTTTATGAATATAGAAGAATAAGTAATGTATTATGTGATTTTTTATAGACAATTTTTAAGTGGACTTGATTATCATAATTTTTTATTAGATTATTATAAATTATTTTTTAATCTTAAACTTATTTTTTAAATAGGTATATTGATGGAAAACAAAAGAATAAATCCATTTTTTAAAATTGATAAAAGAGAAGTGAAGATCAAAATAGGTTAATATCATTGGTCATCCCATAACAATGAAATAAAATGTTTGTGATGACTTTTGAATTGATATGTGCACATTACTAAAATGAAAAATGAATATTTGTAGATAATATGGTTATTTATATTGAAAACAAATAGTTGAAAAATTTAGTTATGATTGAATAATTTGATAAGTTCAAAAATATGAAAAAATAATAGACAAACCTTCGTATACGTGTAGTTTTTTTTTATAGTTATAACTATAGTAAATTATCTTTTTATTTTTATTGAATTAGTAACAATTATGTTAAATATATAAATTTTAAGTATGTTATTTTGGCTCCCCCAATAATTTTGGTCAAGATCCGCACCAAATTCAAAGTGTTATTTATATATATACCAATAAAATTTTAGACATATAAATTTTTGTTTGATAAATTTCTAAGTATTAAATATAACTTATCTATCATTACAAAAAAAATCCTTGAATAATAACTAATTTTAGTGACAAAAAATAATTAGTCACCATAGTGACCAATAATTTAAATACCAATTTACAAACTTAAAATTATTGGTAACTAAAATAATTTCAAAAAATTATAATTGGTCTCTAAATTTGTCACTAACATCAGTTACCAGGCTTTTGGTTACAAAAGAATTAATCTCTAAATTGATATCTAATTACGAGACTGGTCTCTAAATTGATATCTAAGCAAATTTTTTGTCACTAAAATTGATCATTATTTAAAAAATTTACTAAAGTATGCATTTGACCTGTAAAGACAAAGATTTAATCAAACAAAACTTCAATCTTTAAAAAACTTTCAATTATTATCTTTTACCATTTTATCTTTGCATATGATTATTTAATATATATATATATATATATAT
>Ga0214542_1011059_pt1 | contig 12629 bp, 5 predicted proteins | sample CNSS1metaG_FD_160096 | JGI IMG/M metagenome (GOLD analysis project Ga0214542, IMG submission 160096) | Root nodule microbial communities from cowpea collected in UCLA plant growth center, Los Angeles, California, USA - CNSS1 | ecosystem: Host-associated > Plants > Roots > Nodule | place: USA...
ACATTAAAATATAGTTATTTTATTATTTAATTAGTTTTTAAATTTTATTTGTGAACATTAAATAAAATATTAAATACACATGTACAATATTTATGGACATTTTTGTCTTTTAAAGAAAATAAAGTTGTGTGGTTATTAGATCAGGTTTTATTTAATATTACACTCATCTATGTACTTTTGTAGGACACTAGTTAGCAAAACCCATAAACTTTTCTAGGAAAAAAAATACAAAGCAAAAAGATAATTTTTTCATAAATTAAAATTAGTTTTTACACAATTTAAAATTTTAAAATAATATATGATAGAATTTATATAAATTAATTCATATATATAAATTAATTTTTATTTATAAAAATAATTACCATCAATTTCTTTATAATTTTTTTTTCTAAGAGAAGCTTGCACATAAACTTATCTAAATATATACATAAACTAATTTTAACTTCTTTTTTCTAAAGCATTTATGAAAATAACTTGTGGAACCTAAAATACTTTAAAAGTAATATTGTTATTGTAAATTTTGGCATCCAAATTAGTATTCGGTTGTGAAGGCTTGAAATTAGTATTGAATGAATTAATATATTGTGTAACTTTAGTCTGATGCACATCACATAAAAGAATTGAAATTTTCTGGTTTGCTTTTTCATTTTTTTTCTCTACTGCATCTATAATATACTCATTATCATTAATTGAAACATTTTAAAATATACTAAAAATATATTTAAATTATCAATAAATGATTTTTAATATTTAATATTTAAAATAAGACATCAGAATGTAGACTCCACATAAAATTGTTTTTCATCAGAATTGTTAAGATTAAGTCAAATTAATGACTGAAACTATTTTAACTTTTATTACAAATTTGAACCAGTCCGGGTCCATTCAGGCCAATCCATTAGCAGATGCTTCTTGCAACCCATGTTTTACGCTAGCACCCTATATTTTTTGAAATGCCATTTATGCCCTTCTGGAAATAAATAAAATTGGAAAGTTTTGGATGTCTTGTTAAGTTCGTGATATGCGTTTGGGTTGTGGTTGATGGTGGTTCGGAGGTGGTGGCGGTGTTTTACGGTGGTGGAAGGTGGTTAACTTTAATAGTCTATACACACGTATAAATCAAATTTACCGTAAATTTTACCACTGAATTTTGATAATTTTGTAAACTTTATTATATAATTTATTTTCTACACATTTGGCCACTTTAAATTTTTTACGTTTTACTTCCTCAAATATACCAACTTGTTGTAAACAAAAATTAAAAAATATATATATATATTGAAATAACAACTTTTTGCCGTAAGTTTTTGTGAAATAACACTTTCTTTTCTTAAAATTTTGTTATAATGTGTTAGAATAGCAATTAAAAAATTCTTTCTATCTAAAAATTTGTGATTCCGATTACATGCAAGCACCCAATCAAGTATGGTATTTCAAAAACATTGTGAAAATCGAAAATAAAATAGATTTAAATGAAAAATATGAAAGTGAAGAATGAAGATAAGTGGGTACTTACTTGTATGAGTTCCATAAGAAAGTGAACATCTTTGGCATAAAGCTCAGTGGAGAGGTTTTTGGTTGCTTGGTGCAAGTCTTCACGCAGAGGGTTGAGTTCTCCTCCAATGGAGAATTTGGTCCTTCGAATCCTCTCAATGTGTTCCTTTGGTGTCATCTCCATAAACCCTAATGTGTCTCAGTGTGAGAGAATGTGAAAGAGAATGTGAAGGGAAAAAGAGTGGTTTGGTGAATGATGGGTCAAGTCTAGGAGGAGAAGTACTTAAAAGATCATAAAGAAGATGAAAGATCAAAAGACTACTTCTTGGAGAAGTAAAGTAGAAAAATATGAGTTTTCAATTAATTTTTTTATCAATTATTGTACGGGTAAAGGGTAGTAACATTCTGAATTTGGTGTCTCTGATTTTCCTTGTACTTTCGACCAGACCAATGGGAACATTGCACTATGTTCTCGGTTGCATGCATATGTTCCGTCCATTGCTTCTATTTTTATTTCTATTATATTATATAGTTTGCAATACAATAAATCTATTCTTTTTTTAAAAAAAAAAATCTTATAAGTCCTAATTTATTAAATATAAGAAAGTAAAATTAAATCTCACTCATAAAATAAAATAAATATCATTAGTCTTTAATGTAAATTTAAATCAAGAAGAGCAAACATGCAATTTTTTTTTGGGTTTTTTTTTTCACTTTAGCACGTTTTTTGAAAATAATTACAACAATAGTATACTATTCTCAATATATATCAATTTAGTACGGTACTGATTTCAAGTTCAGAATTCGATTTTCGAAGAGTAGAATTTTGACTTGCTCTACATTAATTTTTGTGTTTTCTTAGTTAGAATTCGGGTTTTGGAAAATCGAATTCTGAATAGAGTTCTTTTTTCGTTTTTTTAAATGGAAGAATAAAATGAAAAAGTATTATTTGATTTTTAAGCTTTTTTTTTATATTGTAGAAATTTATAATGTAGAAATATTTTTTGAAATTAAATAAATATTGAAAAATGTATATTAGTATTTTGAAATAAAATTAATTTTAAAAAATATTTGTTAATAATAATTATGAATATATTAGTTTATCGATATTTATAACTTAAAAATATATAGTTAATAATTGTGTTTTGAGAAATAGTAATAAATAATAGATCTAAAATAATCTATTAATTAAGTTTTATTCTTAATAACCTAATGTAGTAATTCAAAAGAGAAGTTTTAAAAATGAATGTAACAAATATGATAAGTTAATATAATGATGGTTAATGTAGTAATTTACAAAGCATTAATTGAATAATTTAGAATTATATTTTTTAAATGAATAAATTATCTTATTACTTGATACGGAACATATATTATGAAAAAAATTAAAAAGCACATATATATTTTAAGTTATAAGAAAACTATTTTATTTCAAACAATTTTTCTGATCAATTATTCATTTACGATATTTTAAAAGCAGAATTTTTAAGTATATATTTAAAGTTAATAACGATTATTTATTTTACAATATAGTTATAAATTTTCCATTATTTATTTGTTTTCAAACCAAAATACTTTATCGATTAAATTGTTATAAAAAAATAAAATCAAAGGACAAAAATCAAAATACAAACTAATTTATCGATTATTTATTTTTAACTTTCACTTTTTTTTCTAGAAAACATTCAATAAAAAAAATATATTACAACACCACCTAAAAATCACTAATTTATATAACAATTATTTTTTACTTCGTTACTTCTATTATAATTTATAACAATATATAAGAGATTTTTTTGTGTACACATTTCAAAATATCAATTTTATTCTTTAAAATATAATTATTTATTAAAATTTTTAAAATTGATCGTTACTTTTATAAATTTTTTTTTCTATTTATCAACAACTATTCTCTCATCTTTTCTTATATATTTCACTTTATTTTTAATATATATAATTTTATTTTATATATTAATTTAATAACATTATATTATCATCACCTATTAATTAGAGCTGTCAAAACAGGTAACCCGGTCCGACCCGGCTCGACCCACCACGAGTTGATGATTTAGTGAGTCAACCCAACTCGGCTCACTTTTTAGCAAGCAAAAAAAAATTCGAACCCGGCCCAGTCCACCACGGGTTGGCGGGTTAAACGGATTGGCTCATGTGTTCACTTAATTAAAAAAATATTTTTTTTATTTATTTTTTTCAGACAAAAATAAAATGAAATTCTAATTAAAATCTAAATAAATTGTAATACAATTCAAATACAAACCAAAATAAAAAAATACAAATTATTTATGTGTTCGATAAAAAAAATAACTTAACATGATCCAAATGTAAAACACAACTTAATAAAAGTAAATAAAAACACTTGTGTGACCCTTTTATCTGCGGGTTGGTGAGCCAACCAGGCTCACCACGGGTTCAACCCGGATGAACCGAGTTCTAAATGAGTTGGGTCAAAAACCAACCCGTATTGAAATTTGTAAAAAAATTTCAACCCAACCCGACCCGAACCCGTGGTGAGCCGGGTTGGCTCGCGGGTTCCGATCCATTTTGACAGCTCTACTATTAATATAATATCACGCATATTTAAAAAATCCGGACACACAGGCGACGCATGTGTATGTACGCTAGTTCATATAATTTTTTTTCCAAACTTCTACTAAAAAAATAATACTAAACAAATTAAAAAATCAACAAATAAGATTTATTTTACATTTTCAAATAACACCTAAAATAACTTAATACATTATTAATATTTTTTTTTTCATTTTATTCTTCCATTTAAAAAACGAAAAAAAGAAAAAAACCAAATAAAATTCAATTTTTCGGGAACCGAATTCTAGAGTTGTCAAAACGGATAACTCGGCCTGACCCGGCTTGACCTACCACGGGTTGATTATTTAGTAAATCAACCCAACCCAACCCGGCTCACTTATTAGCGAGCCAAAAAAATTCGAACCCGTCCCGGCCCACCACGGGTTGGCTCACAGGTTCACTTAATTAAAAAAATACAATTTTTTTTTATTTTTTATTTTCAGTCAAAACTAAATTATAATTCTAATTAAAATGTAAATAAACTTTAATACAATCCAAATACAAACCAGAATCACAAAAATACAAATTATTTATGTGTTGACTAAAAAAAATAACTTAACATAACCCAAATGCAAAGTCCAACTTAACAAAAAACACTTATGTAATCCTTTATTTGCGGGTTAGTGAGCTAACCCGACTCACCGCAGGTTTAACCCGGGTGAGCCATGTTCTAGGTGAACCGATTCAAAAATCAACCGGTATTGAAATTTGTAAAAAAAAATCAATCCAACTCGATCTGAATCTGTAATGAGTTGGATTGACTCGTGGATTCCAATTCATTTTGACAGCTCTACCAAAATTCTGAATGGTAAAATAGAACAAAAAATATTGGGAACAATATCTTATCTAAGTAATTATTTTGGGAATATGTGCTACATGGGAAAAAAAAATCAGAAGCTTGGTGTGTAGTTTTTAATACTTTATTTTTCATATCTCATAGGAACTACACATCACCATATACGTACGGTTTCTACATTTGTTACTTTTATTTTAGGTTAAATTAGACTTTTGGTTCACGTGTTAGTTTCTGAATTTTTTGAATTTTTTGAATCTTTTTATATATATTTTTTATTTTATTTTATTTTATTTTGAATTTTTTTTTTTATTTTTTTTTGAATTTATTTAAAAATAAAAAATTTGCCATGTGTCAAGCTGACATTGTTCCACGTGTCAAGCTGGTATCGTGCCACATGTCACTATTATGTCAAGTGTCATTTTCTCATTCTCAATTTGGTTCTTGTATTTTAATTTTTGTCTCAATTTAGTCTCAATTTTTGTAAAAATTGTGCAATTTCGCCTCCCTCAAAATTGAAACAAAAATTAACTTTTATATAAATGTTATACAAATATTTTTATTAAATTTGACTTTTTTATTCAAATTGATATTTTTATTATATATTTTCAACAAAACTAAGTTTATTTAAATTTTTTTCACATTCAATTTTACTTAAAAGTGTTTTCAAATTTTTAATTTATTTGTTTTTTATTGTTACATAAACTAGTTAATTTTTGTTAAATTATATAATTGTTATCTTTACATCAACTAAAACATTTGTATAGAAATTATTGAATTTTACACATTTTAAAAATATGTAATTATTTCAAATATAAATTCAAATAAAAAAAATATTGAAGTATGATGTAATAAAATATCAATATAATTTATGAATTTTTTTTGTTATTAGCATTATTTTCTATTAACAACTTTAAAACAATTTTAAATAAAATTTAATGTAAAATATAAATTAAAATAAACTTAATCTTGTTAAAAATATTTACTTGAAATAACAATTTTGATAGAACTATTTGTGCACATTTATATAGAAATTAAATTTGGTTTGAATTTGGAAAGAAACAAAATTGCACAATTTTTACAAAATTTGGGATTAAATTGAGACAAAAATTAAAATATATTAGGACCAAATTGAGAATAAGAAAATGACACCTGACATAACAGTGACACATGACATTATCACTGCCACGTGGCACAATGTCAACTTGACATGTGGCATTTTTTTTTAATTTAAAAAAATAAAAGAAATTAAAAAAAATTAAAAAATTCATGAACTGACACGTAGCACCCCATGTAACGTTGTTACTCCACCACTAACGAAAAGAACTTGATTGCATCATATTTTCCAAAATAGGGACCAAATTGAGATAAAAATAATTGAGGGACCAAATTGATATTTTGCTACGAAAATGGAGACCAAAGGTATAATTTAACTTTTATTTTAATACCAAATTAGATTTTCTTTTGTAAATCATATTTAAAATATAGAGTTATTTTGCTATTAACGTATTTGATTAAATCTCATATCACATATATTGTTCATCGATACTTCAATTTGTGTCACATATTCATATTCGATATTTTAAAATATTTTTACTTATTGATAAGGTATCTAATATATAAACTAATAGTATTTTTATCATGAATGTAATTTACAATTTTTTATATTGAAAATATTTAATATATTTGATTATAATTTGTATTCACACAAAAATAATCATACATTTCTCATGTTTGTTTTTTAAATTGTATATTTTTCAATATGCATATATAACATATTTTGTTCTATTATTGTCAAAATTAACGTATTAACATATTATATAAGTGTCATATCCAATACACGAATTATATTTATATATCATTAAATATATCATTAAGTCTCACTCAATCAACTAATAATTTTGAAATTAAAAATAAATTTTTTATACTAGAAAAAAATATAATAATATCTTACTTAAAAAAATATCAATAAAATTAAACATTTTAATTTAATTAATAATATTTTCTCATCAACAAAAATTAAACACTAATTTTACATACATCCTCACCTTTTTTACGAGACTTCATCTCTCTCTTTCTCACTCAAACATTCAGATCTCTTTCTATTTCTTTTTTATGATTCTTCATCTCAATGTTTGTCACTAACACAAATAAATCTCTACTTATGTTTGTTTTCTTTTTTATTTCAGTTTTTCTTCAGTTGAATGAAATTAGTAGAAGATGGGTCACGAGCATGATTTCATTTTTTACGTTGTAGAATGAGAACGGTATGTAAAGTATTTACTTTTACTCAACTTTCCGTTATTTTCAACCTTCTCAATGAAATTTTGTTTTTGCTTTTATCTAACTGATTTTACGTTGAACCAAACTTTGTTCTGGTCTAAATGGTTGAAATGAAAATGTCGAAGACAACCAAGACTCTCAAATAGTGGAATCTTTGAACAAGATTTGATTTTTTATGTTACAGAATGAAAACTGTATGTAAAGTATTCACTTTTACTCAACTTTCGGTTATTTTCAACCTTCACAATGAAAAAAAAGTCATCTTTTTTGTTCTTACTTTTATCTAACTGATTTTTGCGTTGAACCAAACTTTGTTTTGGTCTAAATGGTTGAAATGAAAAGGTCGAAGATAGGCAAGACTCTCAAATAGTGGAATCTTTGAAATAAATTATAATTATTTACATTTTATATTAGAATACCAACTAAAATTTCATGAAAACCAAAATATTTATTAAATTTGTAAATATTAATGAAACTAGTTAATAAAGTTTAAAAATATTTTTTAAAAAATAAAAAAAGAAAACAAATATTCAAATTAAAATAGATTTTAAATGTTTTGTTTACTTCAATTTTTTAAATTCTAATGAATCTCTTTTTTATACACTAATAAAAGTTATAATACATCACTTGATCAAAATGACGCAAAGAACAAATAATAAACATAATAATAAAATTTTAACATAGATCTTGTATCTTTTGAACTTCAATATATGTTGGATGATGATAAAAAAATATTCATGGTAATTACATAAAATTTTTATATTGTAATAAATAAAAGTTATTTATACAATTATAGTGAAAAAATTACAATGTGATTGATAATGAGTTAGAAAATAAAAAACAATTAGATAAAATATATCGAAATAGTATTCTACATGATGAAAATAAAAAACAAATAAAAATATTAAAAATTAACAAATGTGTGTCTTAGAAATAATTTGAGAGACTATTGAAAGAAATCGCACAAAGGAAAACGAATGTATAATTAAGGGTATGATAAGATGAAAAATACTTTAGAGATCTAAGAAAACTTTTCAAATACCAACATATATATACACTCAATGGTTGAGAAATAAAAAAAAATTGTTTTAGTGAAACATATGAGTTTTTTAAATGAAACAAAAATTAATAATAATAAGTAAAGAATTTTTGTTTTATATTACCTAGTAAATGAAAGGTTTATGCTATTAAACACTTAGATTTGGAGTATTAAACATTCTCATGTGAAATAAAAATATACAATAAATAAAAATATTAAAAAATAATAGAAATATTCAAATGTAGGACATAAAATTTTTTTAGTTGAGATACATAATTTTGGCATAATTACATAAAGGTTATGATAAGATGAAAAATATAGTAGACATTCAAATGAGTTTCATGACAAATCAAATAATTAGAAGAAATAAAAATTGAAATGTATGTATATATAAATATAAATATATATATATATATATATATATATATATATATATGTATGTGTGTGTGTGTGTTACTTAATTAATTGTGAATATTTTAATAATTTAAACAGAGACAAAGATAATGGCGAGGATATGTGCATCTCCATCTTCATACCCAATTGAAAACGTCGAGGATTCCCCATATCCACACCCAGTCAATATGGGGATTTTCCGTCAAAATGGAGACAGGTTCGGACAATACCCACGGGGCGAGTTTATTTGCCATCTCTAGTTTTAAGTATATCTAATTTTTTATATTTTTAATTCATATATTGGTTTAATATATTTAGCATATTCAATTTAGATAAATTTATTAATAAAATTTTCAATTGTGGTATGATTTGAAATAAATTATAATAACATCGTATATTTTTTTAATATAAAATTAATCGTCGTATCGAAAACATGTTGTATCCTATATTTTGTAGGATAAGATGAATCGTCGTATAAAATACATATCATATCTAATACTTGTGTCGTATTTGTGCATCATAGCTCGTTAGTGTGTGATCCTACAGGTTCATTACTGAATCTGGAAAAAATCAACCCATCAATTTATTAATCAAGGTTGACGTCTAGCAACACTATTGAAGGTCAGATAGTATGAAATATTTTTACTTTAGAACCCCTATAAGATTAATATAATATTTTTGTCCATCTTTACATCTCTATATTAACTCTAAAATATGGTATAACTATCATATCTTAATAAGTTAACACATGATGAATGACTTAAGAAACTCCTTTCTTCCTTCATTCACAATACCTTGGCCAAGGTCTTTATTTATAGGAAAAATATGTTTTAAAAATCATTATTTGGTCCCTGAAATTTGACCTTAATTTGGAATTTGTCATTGGTCGAAACTTGACCACTATTTGGTCCCTACACTTTCAAAATCATTATTTTTCGTCCTTACTTCTGGATGGCGTTAAAAATAATCTTGCATGGCAAACCACGTGCCATGTGCTCTTTAATTTTTTTTATAAAATAAAATACTAGTGTCGGCCTAGCCCACACTTTTGATGATTAATTAAAAAAGTTTTAAAAAAATTAAAGATTAGCGTCGGCCTAGCCCGCACTTTCTTTTAACTTAATTTATAATATATGATAATATATGTACAATTTATATGTGTTATTTTTAAAATAAGATATTTTAATTTTTATTTGATGGTCGAAACTTGATCAATTTTTGGCCCTTGCACTTTCAAAATTATTGTTTTTTTTTGTCTATGTTCCTTGATGGTGTTATAATAATCTTGCGTGGCACACGACATGTCACATGTTATTTAATTTTTTTTATAAAATAAAATACTAGTGTCAGCCTAGTCCACACTTTGACAATTAATTAAAAAGAAATTAAAATATTAACTTCGACTCGCCCACACTTTCTTTTAATTTAATTTTTAATATATAATAATATGTGTACCATTTATTGGTGTTATTTAAAAAATAAGATCTTTTAATCTTGATATGATAAAGACCATTACACATATTGATCTATCTGGATTAACGATGTTCTATCCTCGATAATCCTATGATCAAGAACAATTTAAATTTAAATTATATAATACTCGTTTCTCATTATTACAATCTTTATTATAATAATAAATCTTTAATTTTAATGAAGGGCCTTATCATATGAATTCAATAAATATGGCAATGAAATAAATAATAATAAATACAATTTTATTATTACAAACATGACAAATTTGATTTAAAGCATACCTCAAATCCAACCTAAGCAACACTAAAAAAATCACTACAACACAGTAAAAGTGTTGTATGTTATCATATCTTAGGCAACCATCTTTTTGTTGTTGTTTATTGTCATATTTTAGTTAAGTGTTTCTTCATTATTGTTTATTGTCATATATTATACATGTTGAAAATTTAAGTGTGAATCCAAGTTTCACACAAGTAAAAGTGATAAACTTGAGTACTATATATAAGGATGAAGACTCATGATTGTCCTAAGGGTCTTGGGTTAGAGGTGATGTCAATCCCTTATATATTTTCATCCTTACAAATTTAGGCAAAAAATTTTGTAGCCTAAACAAATAAATTTGTTGTATATAATATAGCTCACAATCACCAAGACTACGACTACAAATTCATTGTTAGTTTGTTGCCTAAAATTTAGACAATAATTTTTTAACTTTAGGATTTTTTTTTACTTATGCTTAAAATCATTTTTGTTATAGTGAGGTCAATATAACAAATTTGTTCGTTCGATTCAATTTTCCAAATAATCATCATTGATGAGGTAAGTGTTTTGCTCGTGGGTTTAGTGATTGTGATCAATTTTGCACATTTCAATCAATCGGGGTTAGTGTTTTCGTGATTATGTTTTAGGATTTGTTTGTGGTTCGAATGTTGTGTTGTTGTCTCCAACAATTACAACCAGAGGTAAAGGAAGAAGATTGGGACCGTGACATACCTATATAATGGGATTGCAGGAAGAAGATTACAACAAGGCACAAACACGAATTGGGAATGGAGGAAGAAGATTGCAACAAGTCACCAACTGTCCATCAATCCATTTTCAAAACCTTAGCTCACCTATTTATCCCAACTATCTAATTACTACACTTGTACTGTACACGTAATACACCACAATACAGCGTAATACAAATAGTGTCACCTATACAGTACTCCGTTACTGATCTAAACGGCATCGCAGAAAAAGACTAAATTAAACACGAATTGCAAAAATAAGAATCATTTTAAACATTTGATAAAAATGAGAACCATTCATAACAAATACTACAAAAATGAGAACGAAAAAAATATTTAAATCTTTTAATTAATATGAAATTTCCACCCTCTTCTCATGCAACACAATTACTTATAATGCATTACACTATATATTTGTAGATGATTCAATACTAATCCACTGCAATAAATTCTATATTATTTTAAAAAGTGTATTTTTAACCCATTCTCACAAAACTAATTTCTTAGATGAAGATTGTTGCATTTATGTACAATAATTCATAGGCTTATATATAGTAAATATAACATCTTCATCATCAAACATGAAACATAATAACATATGACATTATTTCTTACCAAAAAATATTTAATAATTTTACAACACGTGACTATAATTGAATAGTAGTGAAAATGTCTCATAGATGTCAATACACTTTAATTAAAAATAATTATTTAATATACTATTTTCTTTATTGATAAACTCAACCAAATTTGTAATTTATTAGTATTATATTAATAAAGTGCGAAAATGATTATAAAGACTTGTCATATTATTATACTTTAGAAGATAAAATATTTAAAACTTTAAATATTGCAAAATAAAAATTTAAGAAAATAATGTATAATTATATTTTTAAATTTATCTTTGCTGAAAAGTTTCTTCTTTTTTTCAATGTTTTGGGATTTTCTCTTTCAGAAGTAAATAATGAATAAGTACAAGGAAAATAAATCATCGTCTAAATAAATCAACAACAAATATGATTATTGAAAACATATAATAAATATTTATTATATTTGAACTTAGTACAATATTATTAAAATCACGAACATATTTTACTGTAGTACGCGGCGCCGAATATAGTGTCACATCGTTTGGCAGAAGTTTATACGGCACCTCCTGTGAACGCTGTTTCTGCTCTCAGCCAAAGTTATCGTGGACAACTTTTTTTCTTTTATGGTTAAATCTGGTTAGCGAAATTTTAAGTAAATCTTTCATTTTTATTTGACTTAATTGAGTTTTTACTTTTAAAAATTTGTTGTAATAAGTGTTTTTTGGTTAGTTTTCTAGTAACGGTGTTAATTATGTGTCACGTGTCGGCTAGAAACATGTAAAGTGTCATTTGAAAACCCAAGACTTGTCTAATTTGAAAACCCAAGACTTGTATCATTTGAAAATGCCATGTGAATCGCTAGAAACATGTAAAGTGTATGGCTAACCCAATAACGAAAGTTTCGTAAGGGAACTGGAGCAGGCTACCATGAGACAAAAGATTTTCTT
>Ga0214542_1011061_pt1 | contig 12628 bp, 10 predicted proteins | sample CNSS1metaG_FD_160096 | JGI IMG/M metagenome (GOLD analysis project Ga0214542, IMG submission 160096) | Root nodule microbial communities from cowpea collected in UCLA plant growth center, Los Angeles, California, USA - CNSS1 | ecosystem: Host-associated > Plants > Roots > Nodule | place: USA...
GGGGGTTGGTTAAGGACCCCAAGATTGTGCTGTTGTACAATTTATGTGTGGCGTTTCTCTTAATTACGTTTATTAATTAAATGGGACGTTACACACAAGCACTTCCAAACAATTATAAAACAAAATGTTAAATAAAAATTGCTTTAAATGCACACACTAGGAATTGAACCATTGACCACCATCTCATGACAACAAACCAATTGTGCTACTCTTCACCTCTATAAGATTATTTATTTTTTTAATTTAAATATTCCCCTCACGTCCAATTATCACCTTAAAAAAATATAATTATTTTTCCTAGGTCTTACAGTGTTGGCAACATATGTCGAACGTGTTTTTGATTTCCTTGTCATATACCATGTAGTGGTAGAGTGGTTTGTGGGTGCAGTCTTTCCTTGTTTCGGCTAACTTTATATTCTGGTTTGGGTGTCACATCTGCATGCAGTTTGGTCATTCGTTCGGTTGTAGTGCAAGTGTAGTCAATGTTTTCCTTCATAGGTTTTAGGTGTAGCCACTCTAATTAATTTGCCTTTGGGTAACGAGTTTGGTTTGAACACAAAGGGTTTTAGTGATAGCAAACCCATTCAACCTTAATTTTCGGTGGTGGGCCTAAAGGGAGTTACTAAATGTTACAGTTGGATTGGAGGAGTGGTGGGTAGTCTTGGGTTCAATGTTACACTAGGTAAAATGAGGGTGCTTGGAGGAAATGCTACAAAAAGGTAGTGAGGAATTTAGTCCAAATGAGAGGCGTGGTGCAGCCATAGGTTAGCTAGTAGAATTTTAAATTGAAGGTGTTAAAACATGGGTTTCTGTGATAGGATAACTCATGTTAAAGGAGGTTAGGTGCAATACCTCCCTTTTCGTTTTTGTTAGCATTTAACGTCTTAGTAGGGTATTTAGGAGAGGGCCATCAGTGGTCTTGTTAGTGGGGTCATAGACTTTTAGTCAATGGTCTTTTTAGCATAGTGTGTGAAACTTATTTAGTCTTGCTAGGAAAATCATGCATTTTGTTTTTTTCAGCCATACATATATTTTATTTGCAGTGTAAAATTCGGGAAAATTAAATAAATACTTATTTAATATAAATGCGAGTAAAAGGATCTCTAAGTTAACTAATGCATAAAGCTACGATGGGGAGCAATGGTAGCTCAAGTGGTTAAGCATGTTGAGTGGTGTTGAGAGGACTTAGGTTTAAGTCTTGTTTATGCCATAGGTGTGATATTTAATTATTTAATTTGTTTTTTGTGCATATATGAACACATGGCATGGTGTTATAATTATATGTGTGCATTAAATGTCATGAAACATGTGATGTCTTCTTGGTTCTACATAGGCTTGGTGGTAATTATGGACTTTGATAAGTTGAAACCACTAGATTAATGCCTATAGATGGCATGTTATTTTCATTTTCGTTTTAATTTTATTAAATAAAATTAAAATACTTAAAAGACTAAAGAGTGAGAGGAAGAGTAAGTTTAGTGAGAGAAATAGGAACCTTTCATATAATCAACAAGTAGAACTATGAGAGGGCTGAACCAAGAGAGAATTAGAAGACCAAAAGGAGTGCTAAGTGGCAAGGACCAAAGGGGGATCAATTTTTGGCAAAGAGGAGCATTAGGAGTGGAATTGGAGCAGGATTTTCATGTTAGGAGAGTTAGAATCCATGTTTTAAATTTCAATTGTGTAATGGTATGATGTATGGATGCATGCATGCCTTTTCTTTTTGATTTTTTTTCGGAGTTTTGTATTTTTGGGTTTCAACCCAGAAAAAGTCTAGCGACAATGAAGGCCCACCAAGCGACACATACCTGTGCAACCCATTTTTTGGGTTTTTCTTTGAACCGCCTAGTGGTAGTGATGATCCACCAAGTGACACGAGCATAGTGGTACATTGTTATGCGTTGAGTGGATGTTTTGTGGCACTTTTAGGGGGCTTTCTTTGAAATTGTATAATTTTGTGGGACATGTAATGTTATAAATGTTGAAAATACTCTATTTGATGTTATTTTGAGAAATTGATGGGTGCATGAACTCAAAGGTTAATATTTGTGTATGGAATGAAAGGGAAATGCAATGTCACGTGCTATATGATTGTGATTGAATGACTATTTCAAGCAACTGGATGCTTGGGTCGAGTCATTGTGGATTTGGGGGTTTATTGCAGAGAGAAAATTTTGGGATTTTCCCAAAACTCTGATGCACCATTTGGCGGCAGATAGGCATGACACGACGACGACCAGTGTGCAATAGCACTTAGGTTTCTTTTTATGTGTTGCAATGGTTGTATGTTGGGTATCGATCAAAGGCCATCTTGTTTTAGGGCATGGCGAATTATTGTAAAATGAACAGATTGTTAATGTGGGATTCACATGTATGAATTGAAGGCTATGTGACAAGGTTAAAATTGGGTTGGTATGCGAGATGGAATTCAAGGAATGTTACAAATACTGTTTGGGTTATTTTATAAAGTTCATGAGTTGGTTGCATGTTGGGTTCTAATTTTGAGTTACTTTATAACATCAATGGCTCTTATTAAACCAAGTATCAGCATGGTATAAATATATGAATCCTTTTGTAAAAATTTATATGCTTGATTCATATGACTTATGGAATGCGTGTTGAGTCTTGGTAAATGTATAAACACGTTTTTGGTGTTATGAATTGTGTGTGGGGTGAGTAGGTTCATTAGAACCTATTCCAGAGTGCCAAACACTAGTAGCATTGACGTTATTGTTGTGGTGTCTGGCAGTACGGGGTAAGCCACTAGGCGATAATGGGTGTAGGGAGGCTTTGGGAGAACACAATGCCAGGTAGTGTGTGTGTACCGTCAGGCGGCGACAATTCCAGGGAGCTGGTGCTTGGCGAAACAGGATGACCCGCCAAGTGGTTGCATGAAATTTTGGGTTTGGACCAAATCCAGTGAGTTGGCGCCTAGCGACTTAGAGGGTTCTGACAGGCAATCTGCATCGTATTTTCACTTGGCGACATTTACATAGCGCCAAGCGACGCTCCAAGTCCAATTTGATTATTTTGAGTGTTTTACATGACTTATGGTGATGGCGTTGGGTATAAGACAAGTTAGAATCATTTTACGATCAATGGTTCATAATGGATTGTGAACACGTGGTGATCACAGGTGGGAGGTTCGTGATGTTGGGAATCTTGTGTGAGAATATGGGTGGGAGACTCATATTAGTTAGCTCTACTTGATTGTTATGAGTGATAGGTTCGTAACATGATATTTCCATGCATGTTGAACTACGAGCGACAAGTTCGAAGAGTTGGACCACGAACATTAGGTTCGTGCCAACATGTGATACCTTAAGGTCATGGTCAAATTGTATAGAAGCTGGATGGACATGGTAGGGGCCATGATTCCTAATGCTTGAGGAGAAAGATCCTCAGAGGGGGTATTGGGCCAAGTTAAAATGCTTTGGGTGAGAGTTTATGATATGACATTTTCATGCATGTTAATTTCATTGAGCTCATCCTTTCTTTTGTGTTTGGCGATGATCGTGTGGCTTGTCACCCGAGAGTAGATGTTGTTGCAGGTGATGATGTTGACACATAAAGCTAGAGTGAGGGCTAGCTATGGGGATGATTTTAATGATTGATTTCAGTATTTCGTAATTTTCTATGAGTGGTATTGAATTTTGGAATTAGTAATAACTCTATATGAACTTTGGACTTGTAATAATTTAATCGTGCGGTATTGACTATTTTGGCACATTTAATGTTTTAAATTTTCCCGCATTTTGAAGAAAAATAGCATCGTTTGAATTGAAGTGTAATTATTTATTTTATTAAATTAGTAATATCCGCCTAGGATGTTACACAGAGCTGTGTAGAATAGTGAGTGCAGGAAGACTTATACCACTATAAACATTCTCATGCGAAGCCGAGGGAGGAAAAATATTGGAACGTTATATTGCTGCAAAGAATGGGATAGAGTAGTTTCTAGTGCATGGGTAGTTTAGGTAGTTGACGCTTTGGGTTCCCTCATTTTATGTGAAGTCATTATGTTTGAATTGCTTGTTCTCATGATACAAGGTTGGCACCGCGTGTCCCATTGCATTCATCTAATCATGATTCAAGTGCACATGATGGTTATGTGGGTTAGCGGGGGTATGTTAACGTGAAGTTTTTCGTCGTGCCTAGTGTTTAAAGATGACTTTTCCGCTTATGCAAGGCAGTGGAAAGAGATTTTCTTCGCTTATGTGAGACAGTGGAAGAGGACGAGTTTGAGTGTTGTACTCTCTCATTTACGCGAGGCAGTAGGGAGGCGCAAAATGTTTTGCCCTAAGTTCTGTCTCATTGATGAGTATAGTGCTCGGTGTGAGATTCAATAAAGTTGTTACTCGTAAGTCCTTGAGGAGTAGGGGAGACAAGTCCATGCCGCGAGGGAAGGTGACTCGCACTATCTAGGTCTAGTGAACTAGGTCTTGTGGTAGAGAACACGTGATGGGAAAACTATAGTGTGATTGTGATTATCATGCTTGAGTATATTCTTAGCCTGATGTGATATGTGATATTACCAAAATTTTGGTCACTAAATGACTAAAATCGATCACTGATGAAAATAGTAACTAATTTAATGACTAAAAAAATTAGTCATTATTTCCTTCGTCACTAATTCATTGTGACTAAATCAGTGACTGAAATCAATGACTAAATTAGTAACCGAAATCTATGACTGAATTAGTAACTGAAATTTGTGATCGAATCTGTGACTAAAATCAGTGACAGAATCAGTGACTAAAATCAGTGACCGAATCTGTGACTGAAATCAGTGACCAAATCTATGATTGAAATCAATAATCGAATCTGTGACTGAAATCAGTGATCGAATTTATGATCGATTTTAAAATCTTAATTAAGTTACTAAATCAATCACTAATGCTTTCATTTCTTTTTACAAATTTTTATTTTTTTAAATAATTTAAACTACATAAAAGATAAATGTAATAAATCACACACACATATATATATATATATATATATATATATATATATATATATATATATATATATATATATATATATATATATATATATATATATATATATTTATATATATGGAACATGATATGTTGCACAATTTCATTATAATAATAATTTTTCATAAATATTTTTCAAAATAATACAATCATAAAAGTATAACAAGATTTAATACAAACAATACAATAGTAACAAGATGAAATATAATTAAGGAAATAAAATTTCAATTCACGTTCAAGGCGGAAGATTGTCTTCGAATTGTTGGAGTTGACTTAGATTCAAGCTCATACATCTTGTCTTGTTAATTCCAGCAGCTTTGCACCAAAGTTGTGACTTTTCAAAGGTAAAAATAGTTAACGAATATACTTCTTCCCATGAACAAGTAAATCTACCTATAAACATCAAATTAGAAACCATTATACTATTACACTATCTAAAACCATTATTAAACCATATAACAAATGCATTACATATTTATATAACCATTAAACAATATTTCAATTAGAAACAGAAGAATTACTCTTATCATTATGGAAATCATATTTTAGTAATCATTTCAATTTTAAAACTGAACTAACAAAACAACTACTAAACATTATTTTGAATCATATCTTACAAAAGAAAATAGCAAAAAACTTGAAATGTAGCACTACTCTATTGGATATAGCTCATCCCTCTATGTCTACAAAAATTTTATACAAGATGTTATTCAATCCATCTAGCAAACTCAATGACACCAAAGTCATCAAAATTATAATTTGTAAGCTAGATGCAAAGTATTCATTTGATCAAGTTTATGGTATTCATTCTACTTAGCACCAACTAGCCATATGTTGAGCCTTTTACCAATCATGTCAAAAACATGAAATGTTCAAGGGGGAATACACTAAAACTACTACATGAAGATAAGGCAAAATGTGACTTTTTTCAAATATTAGGGTAGGAAGTTGGAAGAAACATATATTTTTCATGGAATCTAGGGGACTTCGGAAACAACAAAATTACCTCTGTAACTTCCCAAAACAACCATTCACGTTTTGTTTCACCATGGATCAAGTGAAATGCAGATTTTGCCCCATATCTTCACCATTGTTGTAAATACTCTCTAAAAGATTTGAAAATTTTTTGGCTTAGGTACATCTGATCCAGATGTTATGAAGCAATAAATAATAACACACAACAACAATCAAAATCTCAATAATGAACCCAACCACAATAAAGAAACTCAATGCAAAGGTATTAAAAAAATCCAAAACGTCAAGGATAATGCACATATTTTTCATAATAATTACCTGGCATCAATGAGCCTACAACGCCTTTTATATCTACAATAACTAGAGGGACATCAAATAACTTTTTTGCAAAAGCACGTTTTCTTGCAACACCACCAATAAACCACCAAGTTACTTGACTTATTGTCTTGCTGGCAAGATAATCATGAATCACAAGCTAGTGGACATCATACAAAAACATTAGAAAACACAATAAATATGAAGAACAAAATTTTATATATGTATTCAAACACAATAAAATATGAAGAAGAAAATTATATAATTACAACTAACAAAAAATAATTATAACCTTGTATTCATTCCTCACATTCAGTTTTGTAAGTATCATACGATTCACTATTCGAATCGTACGATATGATACGATACAGGTGCTTGGCTATACGAATCACATGTTGTATCGTTTATATTCATGAATTGTGTTCGATACGATATGATACATATCTGAATCGTACGAATCACGATTTCAAACGCGATACATGTTCAAATTGGTTTTTGATATGGGTTGGGTCGACCCACCTGTTTCAAACCCTAACTTTTTTCCCCTTTTGTATTTTTGCACGCTGATTAACGTTAATCTCTTCTTCTAACATTATTCTTTTCTTCCAATGTCATTTCCTTCATAGTGACTACTCCCCCTCGATTCTCTTTTGTTCTTTCCTTTCTCATTTCTTCTCTCGTTTTTATCTTCGTCTGAGCGAGACGCGTTTAAGCGAGAAGTGAGCAGTGGTGGTCGCGTCGTGGACGTCTGGTGGTCGCGCGATGGTTACACGGTGGTTGTGCAGTGATTGCACAGTGTTCTAGTGGTATTCACATAATGTTAGGTCCATGTTCGTGCTTCTAGAGTTCACGAGCAAAGGTCGCGCAGTGCTTGCACAACGGTCATGCGGTTCTCTGTGGTGGTCATGCGATGTTGCGGTGGTGGTGGCACGATGCTACAATGGTGGTCGCACGGTGCTACGTGGTGGTCGCATGGTGCTGCGATGATGGTTATGTGGGGGCACAGTTTCCTCTATTCTGTGTCTATTTTGTGCAGGGATTTTTGCAGGTTTCGGGTTTTATTTTTGTGCTTCAGACATGAGCAAATCAAACACAAAACGAGAAGTTGATATTACATGGAATTACTATGATATTGTTCCACCAAACAGATTACAAGTGAAGTGTAAGTTTTTTTCTCATACTTGTTGGGGTGGCTTAGCAAAGATGAAACAACATCTTGCTAGGACAAAGAAAGATGTCATTCCTTGTTGTAGTGTTCCAGATGAGGTGAAGGAAATCTTTATAAAGATGCTGAAAGGTAAAGAAAAAAAGAAACAAAGAATGAGATGTTTGATTTAGGAGACGAATGAGGAAAAGTGACAAAAGGAAAAAGTGATCTTCAGCAAATGACTATCAATACTTCTTATAAGAATAGAGAAGATGTAATTAGATAATTCTACAACTACATTTTTTGTAACGTATTGCCATTTAATCTTGTAATGAGCCCTCTTTTCATCTAAATGTTAAAGGCAGTTAGAGAGTATGGCAAAGGTTTGAAGCCAAATTCTTATTATGAGGTGAGGGTTTCCTATTTGAAAAAAGTTGTGGATAATGTTCAACAAAGTCTACAAAAGTATAAGGTTGGTTGGGAAAAATGGGGATGCACGTTGATTTGTGACAGTTGGACGAATGGGAAAGGAAGATCACTCACAAATTTTCTTGTGAATAGCCCAAGTGGGACTATTTTTTTGAAGTATATTGATACTAGTGATGTTATTAAAGATGGAAAAGAATGTTTAAGTTGTTTGACAATATGGTAGATGAAATTGGAGATGAGCATGTTGTCCAAGTAGTTACAAATGGAGCTTCTAACCTTGTGGCAACTGGGAGAATGTTAATGGAAAAGAGAACCAAATTATTTTGGTCACCATATGTAGCACATTGTCTTGATCTAGTGCTTGAGGATATTGGAAAGCTTCCAGTATTTTACAATACCATTAGCCAAGCAAAGAAAATAACAACTTACATTTATAGGCACACATGGGTTCTTAATTTGTATAGACATTTCTCTAATGGAAGGGAATTAGCAAGGCCAGTTGTCACCCATTTTGCTACTTCTTATCTTACATTAAATTATATTAAGCAACAAAAGAATGCAATTAGATCATTATTTGCTTTAGTGGAATGGGCTACTAGTCTACATGCTACTAAAATTGAGGGTAAGTAAGTGATGAATCTAGTGTTGAGTGATGATAGATTTTGGAGGTCAATCACCTATTGTTTAAAATGTGTGATTCCATTTGTGAAAGTGTTGAGGCTGGTAGATGGTGATGCAAAACCATGAAGCAATGGATAGAGCCAAGGAGCAAATTGTTGAAAATTTCCAAGGGTTAGAGACAAGGTATAAAAAAGTATTGAAAATTATTGACACTAGGTGGAATCTTCAACTACATAGGCCTCTCCATGCAGTAGCCCATTATCTCAATCCTAGGTAAGCTAATCACACTCAAACTTGTCCTATCAAGTAGCATTGTATTCCTTGTTCTCATCAAATTATTTTTTATTGTCTTAGATATCACTATGACAAAAATTTCAATCTGGATAGGGAGGTGTTTATTGGTTTATATGAAACATTTGAAAAATGGTTTTGGATATAAGTACAAGAGTTATAATTAATCAACAAATTGAAAAGTTCAAGAGAGCTAAAGGACTTTTTGGAATGGACATGGCAATAGCTACTAGAAACAAGAAGCAACCCAGTAATGAAATTACTCTCATTACCATTTTTATATGATTTATAAGGTTTAATTACATTACATTATGATTCAATACTTCTTAGTTTTGACAACTCTTTGGTGGGAGAGTTATGGAGGAGAAGAAGGTAAAGAGTTGCAAAAGATAGCCATGAAAATTTTGAGTCTTACATGTAGTGCAACAAGGTGTAAAAGGAATTGGAGTACATTTGACTAAGTCTCTACTAAAAGAAGAAATAGATTGGAACAACAAAGATTAAATGTTTTTTATCTATGTAAAATACAATCTCCAACTTGAGTTAAGACAAAAGAGTAAAGAAGACAAGGGGGAAACTTATGATCCTATAATTTTGTCAAATATAGAATCAGATGATGAATGAATCACAGAAAAAAAAAATCCTTGTTTGCCTATTGATTCCTCATGGATGGATGTACTTGAATGTTTTCAGTTTGAAGAGGGAGCTCTAAGCAAAAAAAGGAAGAGATATAATTATTTCTATTCACAATTTGTAGAGTTAAAACTTAATGTTCAACAAACTACAACTAAACTATATTTGTTTTTGTTTTGGTAATATAGGTCCTAGAAACTTAAATGCCAAGACCAATACAAAAGGAAAATCCATAGTAGGAGATGAGGAAGAAATTGAAGATATTAATGAAGGGGAAGAACTTTCAATGGAAGATGAAGATGACTTGAGTGATGTAGATCTTGGAGATGATGACGATGAAATGTGAATGATTAGAATTGAATGTTTTTTTGAGGTTGTTTAGGATACATACAAGCAATAACCGTAAATATTTTGCATGGCTATATATATGCAAATAGAAGTAGCTTATTTTTTGGATGGCTATAATGTAGTATTTTTAGAAGCATATAGCCATAGTTTAAGGAAACTTATGCAGCAACCACATTTTTTTTGAAGGTTGTGTTGTTGAAATTGTGAAACTATGTGGTATACACATGTATACAATCACTCTATTTCACTGTGAGGTTATTTTGATCTGAATTGTCTCTTTGCATAATTATATATCTTATATATGTTACATTTTAAAAATGTTTATGAATCGTACGGTTTACGATACGATTCACGATTCAAAGTTTAAGCTCTTTAATACACGATACGATTCACAATTCAAGTAGCATGCTCATATTTAATTTTTAGATATTAAATTATTATACCAAAAACTATAGATTTATGTAGCCATTTTTTATTCATAAAAGAGAACCCAATGTGCTAAAGTTAAATGTGCTAAACCAATTGTAAGCATGAGTTACACAATCTGAAACACCCAAAGATATATCTAAACTAAGAAACAATTTTATTTGTAGAAGTATTCTCCTTCGAAGAATTAACACTCTTGTATGGTTGTCTAAATATGATGGGTTTGTGTTGGGTGACTCGATTAAAGTATAATGGATTCTGTAGTTTTTCGGTAGGCAATTCTAACCTAATGAGTTTCTTGGGTGACTCAAATCTCAATAAAATAATTAAATTTTGAAAAAAAGTGTAAACTTTAAAAATTGAAAATGAAGTGACCCATTTCAAATTGCCATTATTATTTCACTCAATCTAATATTTTGCTCTAGGATCCATAACAGGAAAGGTCTTGCATGTGACTTTTGTTTTTACTTTTAAGCAATTATTAATATTATCCTTGCTCATAAATCAATCATTTTAGGTTCTTAGTTTCGAAAAATTAGCTAATAAAGTAATCCGTTTCAAAAGCTAATCTTATGTTATAGGAACCATGTTTTAAATAAAATGAAAGTACTTCTTCCTAGTATATGGATTTTCCTAATTATACTTGTGCAGACTATAAAACCTTATTCCAAAAGTGTAGACTTGAGTTTATGAAGTTCAAAAAGAAAAGTTCAGACTTACTCCAATCAATGATAATGATCTATGAAAAGTTTGATGATTATTGATTATATATACACGTACACACTTACAAAGGTTGCATTATGATTTAGTACCTTAATTATCACTGTATATCGATCCTAAAGTTTCAATAATTAACAAGTATAAATCAACTTGAGCTTACTCAAGGATAAACATAAGATGGGAGTACAAGGCACTTTAATCAGTAGCACCGAGAATCAGAAGAAACAAATAATAATTGTAGCTCTGAAAATAAAAATGGACTTTGATGTGCACAAGAGGTTAAGAAATTTCTTTCTACTATCATAGGTACATTTTCTTCCCTAAACCTGCAATGTACATATACGATTAGATGCAATGTAGTTTTACTAGAGTCATGCTAACAACAAATCCAAACAAACAATAGAATTTAATTATGTGCAGAGTGGCACGTTTGATAAACTCATGGACTTTGCTCTTGACCAAGGTACCTCCATAAACCAATATAAGACACCTCATTGCGTCACTTAGGTGCCAATTCTCGACCTTCTTAACTCAAAAGTGTGTACTCTTATACTGAAAAGAACTAAAATGTATTTTTAACAATTTTCATTTATAATAAAAATGGTCTCACCAAAGGGAAAAGAAAACAAAAGGGTAATTTACCGGTAGATGCAGCATTAAAGGGCCTTTTACAGTGCAAAATAGCCTTCTGAATCCAATCATATTATTGTAACAAGAAATCATCATGTCATTTCGAAGACTCCAACGCCATGGCGAACAACCCTTTCGTAGATGTTTGCATAGGCCTGCAGACAAAGGAACGTTCCCCTGTTTTTTCCCCTTGACGTTGGCAGGGGAAGTTCCCTCTGAGAACGCTTAGCCTTTGTCAAAGTTTTGTTCGAAACTGTGGAACATGGGGCTCCAGATTGTAGTAAAGTTTCGTCAACCTAGTTGGAAAACCACACAAGGAGTTGAAGGTAACGAGGAGTGAGGATGAGACAGAGAGGAAGAATGTTAGGCGGGCGAAGATGACAAAGAACCACATAGCAAAGAAGGCGGCATGCTTGAGGCTGAGGGCATTGAGAATGTAAGAAATTATAAGGTTGACGACGAGGATGGCCAGGATGAAGGCGCTCCGAGGTCGAGGAAGAACAAGGCAGAGTGATAAGGATATTTTGAAGGATCTGGTGGAATGGAGGAGGAAGACGCTGGCAATGTTAAGAGTTGTTAGGGTTTCTACAATACCCCTCTCACCAAATGTAGTGTGATGAGCGGGACTGTACGGATACAGATACGGATACGACACGGACACGGATATGGACACGACATGGATACAGAGATACCAGCAAAATTGAAAAAGTATACGACATGGACACGACAATATACATATTAAAATCTAATAATTATATTTCATAATAAAAAAAACATTTAAAATATCATAATGTTTGAGTCTTATATATGTTAATCTTCATCAAAAAAATACAACTTCTAATTCTGGTTCATCGAGAGATAGGCTAGTAATATCAAGAATTCCATTATCATCCATTGAAAAATCATCCCCAGCAATATCCCACAGGTGGTGGAGCTCCAAAGGTGCATGAAGAGCTCCATGTGCAGCGAAAATGGATGAAGGAATAGAGGCAAGTTGGAAGGCACTTGCAAGCAATGGAAGGTGAAAGAGGTGATAGGATTTCCTAATCTATGCTAGCCTAAGGAAGGTGGCTAGAGGTAGAGAGAGGAAATCTCT
>Ga0214542_1011062_pt1 | contig 12627 bp, 6 predicted proteins | sample CNSS1metaG_FD_160096 | JGI IMG/M metagenome (GOLD analysis project Ga0214542, IMG submission 160096) | Root nodule microbial communities from cowpea collected in UCLA plant growth center, Los Angeles, California, USA - CNSS1 | ecosystem: Host-associated > Plants > Roots > Nodule | place: USA...
ATTTAAATACTATCATGAAATGCGCTTGAAATGTCAGATAAACTTAACAAAATTTGGTTAAAAGGACTAAATTCACGCATTTTGGAAGATGAATGACTAAATTGGTCAAAAGTTTTGATGATGGACTAAACTCAAATTTCGCTCAAACTTGAGGGACCAAAAACATATTTAACCCTTTTAACAAAAGAACGTCGGAAATAAAATTGCACGATAATAAAAAATGAAAACAAAAGTTATAGATTTTCTGAAAAAACTAGAGTTAAAATATTAAAAAAACAAAAACTGTGAATATAGAAATGCAAATTAACCAAAATTAAAATCTAGTTTTAAAATAATATTACAAAATTTATCTAAAAAGGAGAAACGATGTATTTTTTTTTTCATAATTAACTTAGAATATATTCAATAATATATTTTAGGAGGCTTTCTATCAATACAAAAATATCATTTAACTATAAATATAAGTTATTTAAATCGTATAAATACTTATACAAAAAAAAAATCAATTTAAAGAAAAAAATTAAAATTCATATTAAATGACTATTTTTGTAAAAATTCAGATTGTCAATGAAAACACAAGATGCTCGCTCCACAGCTGAAGCGACCACACAATTACACATTGGTGTCCCATCCATGCCACGTCACGCAGGTGTCGGCGAGATAACGAGTTAATGTCAAAATCGTAAATAGCCCCAAAAACCAATGCTAAAACAATAATTACACATTCACCTCTTTTATAAATACCCAACGTGCTTCTTGCAATCTAATAATGTCCACGCCATCAAACGCGGCTTCCACATTCTCTCTCCAGAAACAAACCTTTTATGCTTTTTATTATTATCACAAAAACTAAAACAAATTAAATCTTCATTTTCTTTTCTATCTGTTTTTTCTCGGGATATTGTCGTAAAAAAAATCCAAAAGGAAAAGAAAAGAAGAAAATTCCGAACCCGTGAACTCTTTTTCCTACTCTTCTACAAATGCAATTTCTCTCTCTTAAACACTTTCTCGACCACGAACAGGAACACTCTCTCTCTTAGAGTGAAGTAATGAAGCTTCAGATCTTGTAGTGAACCGGAGATCCGGGAGAGATAGAGAGGAGTTGGATTGATTCATGGAAGTGCAGAGATGAAGTTCTACATATCGACGAAGGGAATTAGAAGAGTGACTATATCTAACGAAGACGGAAAAGGATCGGCGAAGACGACGACAACAGGGACCGGCGCTGGCTCCGGTCGCCGGATTTCTGCTCGGACGGTGTTTCCGGTGGTGGTGGTGCTCGGGATCGTGCTGCCGTTTCTGTTCGTGAGGATCGCGATCTTGATGCTGGAATCTGCTGCGGTTTGTTCCTCGTTGGGTAATCTATTCCCTTGCCTTTTCACTTTCTTCTTTTGTTTTTTTCTTTTACTTACTCTCACTCGGTCCAGTTATTTACTTTAGTTACTTTTTGTACACTTTGCGAAAAGAACATATCCATTTTTTAATTATTTTATTTCAAAAAATAATTGTTTTTCCTGAAGGTTAATCATTTTTAAAATAATTTAACTAATAATATGTACTGCATTCTTGTCCAATCACAATTTCTAAATGATTTCAGATAGAACATATAAGGCAAGTTTTTTAATTCATATACGCACTGATTTTTGAAAAATTACTGGTTTATACCGTAAAATTTATTTAAATAATGATTTTTTTCTTATTTTCCTAGTGGACCATAAAAGCTAAGTCCTTTAATTAATATACTCTAGTAACTACATAATGTTTTGGATTTTTTTTCGACTTTAGAAGATAAGGTATAAATAAAGTCATTAAGTAGAAATCAGTGATTATAAATAACTCTAGATTTTGTCAAACATATATTTAGTTTAATTAGAATTTTAAATAATTGATTTTCCTAAATAAAGAATGTAAGGAGAGAAATATAATGTTTGTATGTTTTTTATATTTATGTATTGGAAGTTATTTATTTTTATAATAATTATCATTTTCTGATTCATAATAATTGTTTTAAAAATAACTTTATAACATATTTTAATCAATTTACAGTATAATTTTTATTAAGTATATTAAACTTATCGAAAAATGAAAAGATATTATTTCTCTAAAAATTGCCTATTATTATCACTCCTAAAATCATATTGTTAGCTTTGTTTAATTAAATTTTATAATTTTCTCTGAATGGTTAATTTAAATAAGGGGATAGTAGTTAAATTGAGTCTAAGAACGAGGTTAGTATTTTTAAATTTATTTAAAATTTACTTTTACTCCCTTGTTATTTTTTTAAAGTTCAACAACATGATATAAATATAATGAAAAAAAAAATGGTTAAATTTGTTTATAGTTTTAAAAAAATTAAAATATCTTCCAATTTTAATTTATATAAATTTGACAATAACTATTGAAAATATAATTTTATTTTTTTGTGTGAATATTCATTTTTGATGAAGCACGATTTAAAACTCGAAATATAACAACTGGATAATGTTGTAAGTAAATAGAATTAATGTTTTTAAAATAATTTTAAATGCATTGTATTATTTGTAATTTGATTTTCTGAAATCGACAAATATATGGGTTAAATATGTTTTTGGTCCCTTAACTTTTAGTAAATTTTGGAATCAGTCCATTTTGAAACTTTGAACCAATTTAGCCCTTGATCTTTCGAAATACGTGGATTTAGTCCTTTTAATCAAATTTTGGTAGGTTTATTTGATGGTTCGTACGCATTTTAGGATTATATTTAAGTTGTTTATACTGTTTGACACATTTTTACTTTAATGTTAAGTCAAATACTATCATGAAACGCACTTGAAATGTCAAATAAATCTAACATAATTTGATTAAAAGGACTAAACCCACATATTTCGAAAGATGAAGGACTAAATTGGTCTAAAGTTTCGAAATGGACTAATTCCAAAATTCAGTGGAAGTTAAGGGACCAAAAACATATTTAACCCCAAATATATCCTTTCATGCTATTTTAGATACACGTTCATTTTGAAATAATATGTAATTGAAATGATCACTTTTGGTTGGAGTTTCTTTGTTAGAAAGTTTCCCTCTTTTCTGAAAAATTGAAAATTTTCTTTTACAAGCTTATTCAAGACATGAAATTTATTTTTGAAGAAATTATTTACTGATTTTCATTTTAAGAAATGATGCTTATTCAGATTTGTAATAATTTTTTTTGGAAAATTTGATAGTTTTAAGATTACTGAAAAAAAGAAGATAAAAATTCATCTAGTTAATGACAGTATATGGGTGAAAATGATTGTTGCAGAATGTGCTGGGTTGAGGTTTTTCAATGGGGTTGACACGTCACTGGTAAGTATTTCATTTACCAAATTACCCTTTTTGTATTCTTTCTAGTTTAACTACTTTTTAATATCTTTCTTTCTTCTACCATCTCTCCCTAAAAAGTAATTAGCCAATTCTATTATTTACTTGATCTTCCGCTTCCATAATTAAATCAAGTTTATTGGAAAAATAAATTTATTGAAATTAGGATTTTTATATTATGAAAAGGAAAATCATGTTCAATAATACATACATTTTTTACAAGGACAGAGTCCAACTACAACTTTTAGGTGTACTATACTTTTTATCATTTTACCTAGTGCAATGTCAGGTAGGTTTCTCATCTTCAAATTTGTCAAAATGATTTTTTTTCTATAAACTAAACATCAAACCTCTTTTGGCTAAGAAAAAAGTCAAATACCTTTTTCAAATATAGTGGCTACAGTCGGATATGATCTTTAAAAAGTGATCCATGAATAATTAATTTATATATTAAAAAAGTGCAACTAGTAAAGAACGTCTACATATTAACAATTAAACAAGGTCCGTCTATTATATAATTTATCTAATTTTGATAAACCTAAAGTATTGTTATCCTCTTGTAAAGTTTGAATAATAATCATTTAACAATTATAGTTTGTCAGCATTTAGGTTGGGAGACAAATCCAATATTTAAAAATAAACAAAACCTAAAAGTTATGCAATTAAAAGGAGTTGGTGGATATGAGATTTAATTAAACTATATGGATTGCCATGAGATTTAAGGGGGGTTTGTCTATCTGTCACCAACTGAGACACAATCCTTTCCCATCTTACGTTGTTTTGAGAATATTAGACAACTTCAGAATGGATCATATCCATACATTATGCTGAATGAGAGATACTTTGTTGTTTCCTTTTCATTCACTTGCCATGATCCTTTGATCTTTATATTTCAACTTTTAAAATCTCCACTTCATGTGGTTGACATCGTTTGTCAGATGAGTTCGGAAAAAGACAAAGTAAAAGCTGAAGAATGGATATATATATATATATATATATATATATATATATATATATATATATATTTATCAATAAAAACCAATTCTAAATCTATCATTTTCTGGGTTACATTTTCTGATTTTTTTGCCCTATAACGTTTAATTTACCCCCTCAGTCTTTTGTTATTTCTTGGATTGGATTATATATTATTTAAACAGTTTAATTGACTTTCTTCTACAACTTAATTAAAATTCAAGTCAGTTTATGAAATACAAAATACATCTATTATATATTATTTAAACAGTTCATAAGTAAACTTGTTTTTAGACATAAAAAATTTGACGTTCTATTACTAAAATTATTGAAAAGATCCATGATATATCAACTGGTAATTGAAATAGATCTAAATCGAGAACAGTACATAAAACTTGTTTTCCCTATAAACAAAAAGTAAGGGAAAGAAAGAAAAAAATCCTACTAATTGGAATTGATCATATAATGCTACTGTGAGTGGGTATTGACGCACTTTCACAAGTTGCATTCTGATATCTGTGGGGCAACGAGCATGACCATGCCACTTGTAGTGCAATGATTTCTTTCCCGTCTACCTTTTTTTTTTTCTGCTTGTTGCTAGCTTCAGAACTTTTCTCACTGCTTCCAAGGTCTTTATGGTCTCTGTTCTTTTATTGAATCATCAAACTGACTGGTTGAGAAAGCATTAGATATTTTTTTTTTTAGTGGAACACACGTTTTACTATAAGTTTGTAATTACAATTAATTTATCTTTAAAGCAAACAATTTTAAAAGGGTTAAATATGTTCTTTTGGTTTTTTAACTTTGAGTGAAAATTGGAATTAGTCTCTGATCAAAACTTTAGTCCAATTTAGTCTTCAATTTAGTTATTTTAAACAAATTTTGTTAAGTTTATTTGACGTTTCAAACGTATTTCAAGATAACATTTGAGTTGTTTACATAATTTGACACATTTTTACTTCAATTCTAGTTGAGAAACGCATTTAAAATGTCAAATAAAATTTGAAAAGAACTAAAATAACATATATTTTTTAAAGATGGGAGATTAAATTGGTTTAAGATTTTAAAGAGAGACTAATTCTGATTTTTCACTAAAAGTTAAGGGTTCACGGTCTCTACTATAGACACGGACCATTCTATTAAATTTTTTAGAAAAAAAAAATTGTTATTTTATGATCTGTTTTTTACTATGGTACTGCATGTTCTTGAAGGAACTCAGAGATGAGCTGATAAGAGCCCTAGTAGAGGCAAATGATGGTGATGTTAACGAGGGAGCAGGTTCATTCAATGAACTTGTGAAGGAGATGACCTCAAACCAAGATCTTAAGGCTTTTGCCTTCAAGACCAAATCCGTGGTATATGAAGTTTTTTACTGTCTTTGCTTTTTCTAGTTACTCTTTATGATGATGATCTTGATCTTTCGTTTTCCTCATGATTCCTTTTTTGTTTCTTTCTGATGTTGGTTTACAATCATGCGCGATTATATAGTAAATAACTGTCCTGACGTGCACATTTTAGGTGTGAAAATCACGAGAAGCCAATGTAACTAACTAGCCTACAAAACATAGGTATCATGATACTTGCATTCTTTTAACTTGATGAGTTCTAAAATAAGGAGGAATGTGGGTGAAGGGTAGTAACATCATAGTCCAAGTCTCGTTTACATGCATCATTGAATGATTTTCCAATGAAGCATACAAAAGATTCAATTCAGCAAATGCAATTGTGAAGTTTTAATCCTCTAAAAAAACATGCAATTTCTTCTGTTCATGTTCAGCTATCACAATTGGAACGCAAGGTGCAACTAGCAAGACAACAGGAATCAGTATTCTGGCATCTAGCTTCTCATGGTGTTCCGAAAAGTCTACATTGTCTTTGTCTAAAGTTGGCTGAAGAATACGCTGTAAATGCTATGGCCAGGTCTCGTCTACCTCCTCCTGAATTTGTATCTCGTCTTGTTGATCCCACCTTTCACCACATAGCTCTTCTCACTGACAATGTCCTTGCTGCATCTGTTGTCGTAACCTCTGCTGTTGAAACTTCAATCAACCCTGAAAAACTAGTTTTTCACATTGTTACTGACAAAAAAACTTATGCCCCCATGCATGCTTGGTTTGCCACCAATTCTGTTAAATCAGCAGTTGTGGAAGTTAAGGGACTTCACCAATACGACTGGTCCGAAGAAGTGAATACTGGTGTTAAAGAGATGCTGGAAACTAATCACTTAATTTGGAAGCAATACTATAACAAGGAAAAGGACCTCCGATATACTCAAGAACACAGCACATATTTGGAGGCTTTAAGGCCCAGCAGCGTCTCCTTGATGAATCAACTCCGCATGTACACGCCTGAGGTAATAATTAGTTATTTTCGGTAGCCCTCTGATTCAGTAATAATAACTGATAAAAACTCTAAATGCTTGGCGGTGATTGTTGCATCATCTGATTTTTGTCGACCACAACAGCTGTTTCCGGATCTCAGAAAGATAGTTTTCTTGGATGACGATGTTGTAATCCAACATGACATATCTTCTTTATGGGAACTAGATCTTAATGGAAAAGTCATCGGTTCTGTATTCAAGTCATGGTGCGGAGACAGTTGCTGCCCTGGAAGTAAATACATGAACTACTTGAACTTTTCACATCCTCAAGTATCATCGAAACTCCACGCTGATCACTGTGCATGGCTCTATGGCATGAATATATTTGATCTTGAAGCTTGGAGAAGAACAAACATAACGGAAACTTACCGTCATTGGTTGAAACTTGTAAGTTTTCGTTGACATAGTGTGCTTAATGAAGCCTGTACATTATCCTATTCAATGCATTTTGTTAAGTTTTCTCATGCAAGACACGGCTTAAATTTTCATTTTTTTTCATCAAAGTGTATCTTTCTTGATGAAGAACACGAGTGATTTGAGATGTTCATAATTGTTTATAGAAACACTCATTTAACATTTTCCCAAGTTTAATGAGAAAAACTCAATTCATTTCTTATGCTCATCTCTTGTAAATGTTTATGAACATCTATATTTATCTTATCTCGCAGAACCTGGAGTCTGGGACTACAATGTGGAATCCAGGAGTGCTTCCACCTGCATTGATTGCATTTGAGGGTCAAGTGCATCCTATAAATTCATCAATGCTAGTGTCTGAATTAGGTTATCGCCATCAATCAGAGGAAATTAGCAGGGAGAAATTGGAAGCTGCACCCATTATTCATTTCAGTGGCCCTGCAAAGCCATGGCTTGAAATTGGTTTCCCAGAGGTTCGAAGTTTGTGGAGTAGACGCGTAAATATCTCTAATAAGTTTATTAGGAGATGTAGAATTACAGGGTGAAGAAACAAAGTTTTTTCACCTCCAATATTTATTGAGATTGAACCAGTGATACCGTATGGGATTTCAGAGGGAAGAAGGCTCTGCTTTCAGTCTCTGACTCATGCGCTCTGCACATAAATATAGTAAATAGATGAAGTTACCATGCTACACCCTACTTGAAGCAGTATCTGTGGTTAAGTTATAGCATCATTCATCTAGGTGCCTGACATTACTGTAAATTTCTTTATCAAAATTACTTCTTTTAAGTGGAGAAATTGCGTGCATGTTTTCAACATTTAGATGCTTCTCTACTCTTGGTAAGGTTTTTCTTGAGCACTTATGATTAGTTTATGCATAACCCAAAAGTTTAGGAAAATTATGTGAATTTTTATTGCACAGGTTAATTTTAGCTTTTTATCTGTTTGATATATGTTTTTTCTTCTGGAAGTACTGTGAAAGGAGTTTGTCTTATTCTCTTATTTTATGAACATGGAGCTCATTACACAACAGTCAAAACTCAGAAACAAGTTGCAGCTGATGTAAAAATCAAAGGCAGTGCTCAATTAAACTCATTTGAAGAAATAAAAAAAGGAGAAAAAAGAACTCATGCTGTTCATTATTTTTTGGTCCATGGTTGTTGGCTCACTAAGGACAGTTTCTTTGTTGTCTCTTTTGTTGTTTGACTATGTAGTTATTCTGGCATTTTATGTGGTCCCTGACATCTACCCTTGTGCAGTTAGTTGATCACAATAAATGATTTGGCTGAGGCATATTATGTAACCAAAAGTGTTGGCACACAATTTATTGATTTGTTCACCTTTTAAAAATAACAAAAAGCTTGGCATTGGGGTCGTGTGAACCTCTCAAAATTGGGGCAACAATTTCCTCTTCATTCCAACCTAGACAAATAACATGTTCAGGTAAACTCTATGTGCCAAATTTGGTCTTTGTTCCAAGAAGTCAAGAACTTGAGTAAATAATCACTTTCATTCTTCAATTCTTATTCTCTTTTTTAAATTGTTATTAAAGTAAAACAAAACATGTTAATGTTCTTGAGAATATATGAAATTAAATTAGGCAGCCCCTCAATTATTAAAAAATTCTTCAAGTTGGTGGTACCTAAACTTCATTAAAATACATTTACAGAGAGGCTTAAAGTAACAAACATTCAATAATACTTCAGAGATTATTTAAACAGTTCTATTGCTCTGGAAACTACTAAAAGAAGTAATAGCTTGAAGAGAATATGGAAGGTTTATTCTTCATGAATTTTTCAAACTTGTCCAAACAGACCATGTGAAGTCATATGCTGAATGCTTTGAACTTGGAATGGAAACAAGAATTTTGACATGTCTGAATCTTATCTTTATTGCTTATTGGAAATGGTTGAGTGAAATTAATGAACAAAGAAAAAAGAAAAAATTCCCACAGTGGCTCCACTCACACTGTACTACCGACAGCATAGGTTGTCTCACATGTGAATGTCATCCTTTGTTTCTCTTGCCTCTTCCAGGAACATTGGGATAAATTTCCTTGCGTGCCAGTTGTTTTCTTACATTTTTTTCTCTTCAATTTCATGCCAAGTTAAAATAAAAATTTTACATTAAATTTTTAGTTTTATAAGAAACAAATTTATTACACAATAAAGAGTATGACAAAACTTACCTACAATAATAACTTAGCTGTTTGAGAAGTGCTGCAGAATACACCCTACAACTTTTGGACATATTTAAAAATCACAAAATTGTGTTCTTATCTTATTTAACAATTTTTTGTTGAAAATCTAAATCTGTATTAAATTTAAGTTTCATGTCGATAAAAAGAAAGTTGAAACATTTATAAATTTATTATTTTAAATTTTGAGTTAAAAGTTGGATTCATGTGTTTTTTTTATTGATTTTCTGAAAAGACTCATTAATTTATTATAATTTTGTAAATTAATAAATTGTAAGTAATTAAGAAGATATATTTCAAAAGAGATCTATAATTAACGCTCCTTTAAATCTTTCAACATTATATTGCAATAAACTGTGAAAATTTTATTTTGATTTGACATGTTACAAGTTATCAAAATGAAACTAAATTATAATCAAAGCAATAAATATGTACAAGATATTGTCTAAATTTTGCGGCCTTTGTTAGCTCCCAATGTTCTAACTTTCTCATATGATGTGAACCAAGAAGGTTCAGCCATTAGAAGCCACGAGATACACGTGCTATTTGCAGTTAGATAAATTTTACTCAAGTATTAGATATTTTAGTGTATGAACTTAAGAAACCAATTATATAGCTTTCTAAGACAGTCTTGAAAAAGAAATAATAGTTATTTTCTATTTTTTTATTTAGAAAATATTCTTTTTAATTTATTGAAAGTGACGAATAAAATTACAGTTTTTTGTTACATTTGTTAAATATGTTGCTATCTATACTATAGTTACAGTTTTTTAAAATGTTACTATAAATAAGATTTACAGTGATATTGTAACATTTAAAAAAATATTACCATAAATAAATAAATTTATTATATTACTTTAATAAAATATTATTAACATCATAAGAAATTAATTAAATATAAACTTATTTGTAAACTAATTATAATTAGTTATTTACTGTATCATTTGTTACTTTTCACTAAAAAAAAGTAATTTTTTACCGGCCATTATTTTATGTTAAATAAATGGCTTAAATACCTTTTTGGTCCTCATTTTCGTAGTATTTGTTGCGGATGGTTATCATTTTCACAGAATGTTTAAAATGATCCTCATTTTTACCGTGTTTAGAATGGTCCTCATTTTCGCAATTCATGTTTTATTTGGTCATTTTCTGACGCCGTTTAAATCATTAACGGAACATCGTATAGGTGGCACGGTTTGTATTAGGGTGTGTTACGTGTATTGTACAGATGGCTAATTAACGTTAATTTTTCAATTTAGGGGAAATTTTGCAATTAGAGAAATTTCTTTATTTTCGTCTTTCTTGAGTTCAGATTTGCAGAAGAAGCAGCTAATACTTGCCATTTCATCATTGGATTGCAGTTGCACTCTTCATTTTAATTTTCTAGTTAATCATCATCAACGAGGTAAGTGGGTTCAGGGTTTTCTGGGTTGTGTTTGCTCGTGGGTTGGGTTTGTTTTTCGATTGTTGTGATGTTCTGCATGGTTTCTAAATTACTTCCATGATTTTGTGTAGTTTGTGTCTGTAGGTGGGGTTCAGTGGGGTATTATTTTAGTTGGTTTGTTTGTCGGTTGTCGATGTTGGTGTAATGGTTCCCATTATTTTATTTGTAATTGATTGTAGCAGTGGTCCCCCATTGCGTTAAAGTAGGCTTAATAATACATCTTTTTTATCTGTTTATTTTACTTTAGGGCAATGAGTGATGATAGGTTCAATGTTATTGTCCACCACGGTTGTGAAGTAGAGGCATATGAAGAGGCTGGTGAAGTAGAGATTGGGGATGCCAGTGGTCTGAATAGTGATGTTGAAGTGAAAGGTGAAATTGAAGTGGACATCCTTTTCTAAATCATTAATCTGCCTCATTTGTGTCATGATGATGACATCCTTTTCATCAACACCACCATTTGAAAAAGTTGCAGCCCACATTATTAGAACCACCACTCTGTAAATCAATAAACCAAAAATTAAAACCAATTTATTATTAACACAAAAATAAAAATAGATTGTACCCAAAATTTTCTACCAATATTCTTTGGAGTTCTTGCCATCCTCAAAGCAGTCATCTCTCTGCAACTACAAATCGGGGTTAATTCGTTTCTCGTTGAACCACCAATAGTGCACGAAGTGATACAACATGGTTGCCTCCAACGATTACAACCAGAGGTAAAGGAAGAAGATTGGGACCGTAACATACCTATATAATGGGATTGCAGGAAGAAGAAGATTGTAGCAATACCAATTGGGAATGGAGGAACAAGATTGCCAAAACTCACCAACTGCCCAAACATTCCCTACCAAAACCCTAGCTCACTTATTTATCCAACAAATATCTAATTAAGCCACCTATACAGTACACGTAATATGTAAGGACCCACTAACTTTCCCTCTCTATACACTCTCTTCTTCCCCAACTCCTTACACAGAACCACACTCCACCCCTGTTTTCCTTCACTCAAAGCAATTGCACAGCTTCTCTCTCAAGCTAAGTTCAATTTCTTTTCCATTCTGATCACTTCCCCTCTGATACAGCTGCTGGAAACCGGAACCAGGAAAAGAATCTCCCTCAAGCTGATTCATCTTCCCCTTCCAGTAAGTCAAATTCAGTTTTTCCTCAATTCTCTTCAATTCTGGGATTTTGGAATTTGATGCTTACCAAAACCGAATTAGGGTCTTGTACTCACCCAGAGTTTTCGAATTTCAGCCCCTTAGGTTGAGGATTTGAGGTGCCCTTGTGTTAGAGCCTTGCTTGTGGTGATTTTGAAAAGGTAAGGGAAGCTAACCGAAATTCTTTCCATTTAATCCGTAAATTAGGTCTTGTATGATGTTTGTGTACTGAATTGATTGATAGAAATGCGTGTGAGAGTGTATGATCATTGTTGCCTTGAAATGTTGCGTTCTTGCATGCGAAAACAGTGAGAGGGTCTGTTATTTTCGCCTAGGCGGGTGATTCTCGCCTAAGCGAGACTATCAGAATGACTCACCCCTGATACTGAGCGAGGTCTCGCCTAGGCGAGCTGGAGTCGCTTAAGCGAGAGAGACACTCTCGTCTAAGCAAGCCAGGTTAGCCTGAGCGAGAGTCCGCCCAAGTTTTTAATCCTTGCCACTGTTTTAGTCTCGCCTAGGCGAGATAGCCTCGCCTAAGCGAGATGGCTCCTCGCCTAGGCTAGATTGCCTAGCTTAAGCGAGATTCACTGTAGTGGAGGATATCAATTTTTGTTTTAAGAGAAAAATGACATGTTTTACTGTGATTCCGTGCAAGGAAGCTCTTATATGCTTGATAGATCATTATTTAATGTATTGTGTGATAAGACTAGAAGGATATAA
>Ga0214542_1011065_pt1 | contig 12626 bp, 6 predicted proteins | sample CNSS1metaG_FD_160096 | JGI IMG/M metagenome (GOLD analysis project Ga0214542, IMG submission 160096) | Root nodule microbial communities from cowpea collected in UCLA plant growth center, Los Angeles, California, USA - CNSS1 | ecosystem: Host-associated > Plants > Roots > Nodule | place: USA...
TTTAGATTTATCAAGTGTATTTGTAAATCTTGAAATTCTTGTGATATAGTGAATATCTCTAGCTGTGGTTTGCTAGATGAACTGGATGTAGATTCTTAAGAATCGAACCAGTATAAAAATTCTGTGTACTTTATCTCTTTCTCTCTATATCTTGTCATAGTATAAATGCTCCATACATTAACCATCAAACCATACTATTTCAATTGATTCAAAAGAAAAGGTTTTTATCAAAACAATTTTAAAAGTACTAAAATTGGGCAAAATTTGTTAATACCAATTCACCCCCCTCTTGGTTGTGAAATATTGCTGCATCAATTCTAACAGAATGACTTTATATGATTTTTTCTGAAAATAAATTTATAACATGATTGATTCAACAATTTATCCTTTCTAAATATGGATTTAGATGCATTGTAAACTTAAATCAGTACGAATTTAATTGAATGATTATAACTCTAGTAGAGTGTCTTGGGTTGATGGGTACTTGATTTATTTTTGTAAGATATAATAAGAAATAAAATAAAAACAAAATGGTTATCTGAGTTTTTTGAAACAAAAGAAACAATCATATTTTTATATACGAAAAATAACCAAAACAAAAGTAAGTCATAATATTAAAAAACACTAAAAGATTTCATGCTTTTTATATTAAAATTAAACGCTAAAACTTGTTTTTGACCATTTCGAAGATAATATCTTCTTAACTTTAAATTAATCGGTGCTCTTAAATTTCAATATAATATAACTCTTATTTTGTAATTTATTTTATTTCAACAAATGATTTAATGTTCGTATTCGTATCAAATATAAATTACTGATTAAATAAGATTGTTTCAATAAGTACGATACTAATTACTATTTTTAATTTATTATAAAAAATGTTGCACTAAAGTTATTTCCAGAGTTAAAGGATAGTTAATTGTGTTGTGGGGGTTGGGGCAGTGGTCCCGCCACGTTGTTGAGATTAAGTGACTGTGATTATCGTAATTATTGGAATTGGAATTAGAATTAGGTGGGCCCACCTGTTCTACCTCACTCCAAAACAAGGGTTTCAACGGACACTCTTGTCTGTGTTTTTTTCCCTTGGGCGGCCATGGATCCGCTCAAATCATAACCGTCCAACTGGAGAGAAGGACACGTGTCCTCTCACATTTCATCCTCCTGATATCACCCGCGTCTCAGATTCATTCCTTGGTTATAAAGTGGCCAAAAAGATCTTGGGCTCTCACTATCCTTACCTTTGTCTCAAGTCCTTTATACTAATCACAAAATTTTTGTGGATTCCTTTGGTTTGAAGTGAAAAATGGGTGCTCTGGATCACATCTCCGAGCTCTTTGACTGCTCCAGCGGCGGTTCGAAACTGAAGAAGCGGAAGCAGTTGCAGGTAATTCATTGATTATTGATTTAGCATGAGATGAGATCAGATCCACATAGGAGAAATGAATTAAGTTCAATTTGTTATATATTGTTATTGGTATGGTAGTATTGTTAGTTAATGAGGCGATGGAAATAGGAACTGAGATGAGTGTGTGTGTATGAATGAATCAGACGGTGGAGGTGAAAGTGAAGATGGACTGCGAAGGGTGCGAGAGGAAAGTGAAGAAAGCAGTGGAGGGGATGAAAGGCGTGAACCAGGTGGACGTGGATCGGAAGGCCAACAAAGTGACGGTGGTGGGGTACGTGGAGGCCTCTAAGGTGGTGGCCCGCATCGCTCACCGCACAGGTAAGAAAGCAGAGCTGTGGCCATACGTCCCCTACGACGTCGTTGAGCACCCCTACGCACCCGGGGTGTACGATAAGAAAGCCCCCTCCGGCTACGTGCGAAACACCGATGACCCTCACTATTCCCATCTCGCACGTGCCAGCTCCACCGAGGTCCGCTACACCACCGCCTTCAGCGACGAGAACCCCTCCGCTTGTGTCGTTATGTGACGCCCTTTCTTTTGCCCAAACTTTTCTATTCTATTGTATCTATCTGCTGCCACCATTATTGTGTTGGACTTCATTGTATATTATTATTTTGGTTTTCAGAATCTTTGTTCAATCAACGTTTTTCATGACATTTCAATTATTTTGTTTTCTTTGAGTATATGCTAATTATCTCCTCAACTAGACTGTAATAGGTCTTTAGTTTTGCTGTAAAAGTTTCTTTATTCTTTCTTTTTCATGGATCTTGCTTTAATTATCAATTCATAAAGAAGAGCATCAACATCATCTTTTGTTTTTTAAACCATACTTCACGCATTTATGAATTATTTGTTATTTATCTATTATTGAAGTATTAATGGATGTTATCATATTTTTTTTAAGCCTAAATATTTTTTTCGTCTTTATTTTCGTAATGTTTTTTGCCGATGGTCCTCATTTTGACAAAATATTTTAAATGTCCATCATTTCTATCGAATGTTTAAAATGATCCTCATTTTCGCAATTCGTGTTTTATTTGGTCACCTTTTAAATCAGTAACGAAATACTGTATAGATGACAATGGTTGTATTTAAACACTACGAAAAAGATATTTAAACTTTTTTTTTAATTATTTTCATTTATAGTTCATTCATGCTCATTTATACTTAACATGAGTGACTCATCTTTATTTTTCTTTATAAATATCAAAGTAAATATAGGGACGTTTTAGAAAGACTAAATATATAAAATATATTAAAATTAAAAAATAAAATTGATTATATATTATTTTATATATGTCAAAAATAATTTGGTAAGTCAAGATCATCTCCGCCACTCCTTAGTATGACATATCTAATTCACATAAAAGTTATAATTTTTTAAATATTTTTATTATGTAAAAAATAAAGCTTAAAATATGTGTGATAAAACTGATTTCTTATTATTTTGTAACCTTTGTTGATATTTTCTTTTTTTTGAGAAATTTTTGAATATTTGAATTTATAGATTTTGTTCATAATCGGAAGTAATTAGCAATATTTTGTTATATACCACGAAATAAATAAATGTGTTGTTTAAGTGACAATTTATCTACTTTAAATAATCATGTAAAAATAATACTTACGTGGCTCTAAGCCAAACAATTATTTTATCCCTAAATTTAGGTGTTTCATAGAAATGACAAATATATTTGTATTTGTGAATATTTACAGACAAGATCTTCAAAAAATAATTGGTACTTATAAATATTTATTATTTTTGAGACATGGGTAAATGGTCATATATAAGTATCACACTATTCATATTTGTAAATATTCTTTATCCTTGAAAAATTAAAATTAAAATTTAATTTATGTTTTATTAAGTTAAATTTAATTTATATTTTATAAGATTAAATTATTAATTTTATATTTTATTTAAAATATATATTTTAAATTTTTTATTTTAAAAAATTATAAAATATCTCCTTTTAAATATTTGGAAGTATATATATGTACTCATGAATCTTAGAATATCACGAATATTTTCTAAATACCCGATACGATAGGTAACATGTGATTTTTTTTTATTGTGGTTGGTTACATGTAGTCATTATTATAAATAAAAAATTGTGATTAATCTATAAATTGGTTTCTAAAATGTAGGTATCAAACAAAATTGGTCACAAACATTAATTATCAAGATATTTGTTATCATAAAGAAATTGATTTCTAAATTAGATTTCAATTAATTAGTAACAAATTTAACAATTAATTATAATTTATTATTTATAACAATGATTATTTTAGTAATTAATATTTTTTTTGTAAATTAGTATATAAATTGTCTGCTTGATCACTAATTAATTGTTAATAAAATATTTTATTGGGGTATGCATGAAGAGATGGCAAAGAAGATTACTTGATAATCGATAACCAAACGAAACGATGTCTCAAAAATGTTCCTTCAATTCAATTTATAAGTTTACTCCCTCCTCCCCGTTCTCAAGGGAATTTTCATTCCTTTCCTACATCAACCATAAGATATTGTAAATTACAAATATTTAAAATTTGTATAAACATTTTTAAATGCTTTAATAAATAAACATGGAAATATAAATTATAAATTAAATTTATAATGTACCGTTTGACTATTAATATTCATTTATTATGAACTGTTAATATTAATAAATAAATAATTGATTTTGTATAAGAAAGAAATCACTTATGTAGAATGTAGATGAAAATAAATAGATAACTGAAAATAAAATAAGTCTTTAATTTTTTTTTAACGAACATCTAATATTGGATGGAAATCTCACTCTCTAATTTCAGTATATTAACTAATGATGTAAAAATATTATCAAATTTAACTTTTATAAACTCTTCACGATAAGTACTTTAAATTTGAAATATCAAACAACTAACCATGCCTTTTAAAAAAATTGTTAAAGAAACGCAATGAAATTAAAAAAGAATTACATTTCGAACATATTTTAATTAAATACACATAAATTAAAATTCACTTTGAAATTCGACATATTTCTCCACAATTTATTAACATAAGTGGTACTTCAATGTAATTTTCTTAAATATAACTTTAGATTTAAGTCTTATGGTTTAAAGATATAACTTTTCAAAAATAATTAACTAAGTTATTAATTAGATATTATTTTCAAATTACTTGTCATTCACGTTTATTTAGTTAGAATCATCTCATTCTAAATAATATCTTTAATTATAACCTTTAAAGCAATTATAATAAACGAACAATTTATCCTGTACCATAATTTATATTTAGAGGAATTTATTTTCGATAATTTAGTTGGATTTTAGTCCAGAAAAAAGAAAAAGTGTTAAAAGACCAAAACACTAAAACAAATAAAAAAGAAGTGGGAGAAAGGGTGCATCATAAATAATTAAAGTGATATAAATACAATATATGTATAAATAATATAATAACAACAACTAATTTGAATTCATCTATCACAAATGTTTAGTTTTTTAAACAATGAAATCTTTTATTTTAGAAGGTGGTGAGTAAATTTAGATAGTTTGAGCTAAAAAATATTTTGAAGATGTAAATAAATTTCTTGACAAGTCAAACAATTAGAAAAAAATAAAAAATGGAAGATGTGCATTATATGTGTGTGCGTTGTAGTAGAGTAGTATGAGATGTAGCTAAATTCTTGCTTTGTGTTAATCGTTTCCCTGTTAATAGGGTAGGGTGATTCTTGGAGGTAAAGACAATAATATATTCAATTGATAATGTGTTTTTTTCAAAACACACACACAATATATATATATATATATATATATATATATATATATATATATCATAAATCTTCTATTTTTATTTTTTCTTATTATTTGACTTGTCATGAAGTTCATTCTCATCTTCAAGATATTTTGCTTCTCTTATCACAAACTTTGTGCAATTATGTTCAAATATGATGTATCAAAATTAAATATTTTTTATTTCTTACATTGGAATATTTCTACTTTTTTTTAATATTTTTAATTATTGTATTTTTTCTTTTCACATGAGAATATTTAACACTTTCAATTTAAATGTTCAATAACTTAAATAGAGTTGTCAAAATGGGTTGGAACCCGCGAGCTAACTCAGCTCACCATGGATTCGGGCCAGGTTGGGTTGAAATTTTTTTACAAATTTCAATATGGGTTGATTTTTGACTCGGCTCATTTAGAACCCGGCTCATCTGGGTTGAACCCGTTGGCTCACCAACCCGTAGATAAAAGGGTCACACAAGTGTTTTTATTTTTTTTATTAAGTTAGGCTTTACATTTGGGTCATGTTAAGTTGTTTTTTATCCAACACATAAATAATTTGTATTTTTTAATTTTGGTTTGTATTTGGATTGTATTAAAGTTTATTTAGATTTTAATTAGAATTACAATTTAGTTTTGACAGAAAAAAAAATAATATTTTTTTTAGTTAAGTGAACCCGTGGCCAACCCGTTTAACCCGCCAACCCGTGGTGGGCCGGGTTGGGTTCAAATTTTTTTGGCTCGCTAAAAAGTGAGTCGGATTGGGTTGGACCACTAAATCATCAACCCGTGTTGAGTCAAGCCGGGTCGGACCGGGTTACCCATTTTGACAGCTCTAAGCTTAAACCTCTCATTTACTAAATAGTATAATAAACTTATTTTTGTTATTTTATTATTATTAATTTTTATTTCATTTGAAAAATTCTTTTTTGTTTCGCTAAAATAATTTTTATTATCTCTCAACCCTTAAAATAACATTATATTTGAAAAGTTTTCTTAAATGTCTAAGGTCTTTTTGATCTTATTATACTTTTAATTATATATTTGTTATTTTTTGTGCAATTTCATTCAATAGTCTATCAAATTGTTGTTATTTGGTCATGTCTAAGGTCTTTTTGATCTTATTATACTCTTAATTATACATTTGTTATCTTTTGTGCAATTTCATTCAATAGTCTATTAAATTGTTATTATTTGATCATTTTTTAATATTTTTAACTGTGATTTTATTTTATCATGTAGAATAGTGTTTTTATATTTTTTATATAATAATTTTTATTTTTTTAACTCATTATCATATGTGTAATTTTATTACTATAATTGTATAAATAAATTTTATTTACTATATTATAATAAATTAATATAATTGTCATTAATTCTTTTTATCATCGTTCAACATATATTGAAGTTTAAAAGATGAAACATCAATGTTAAATTTCAATTATTATTAGTTTAGTATTTGTTTTTTGTGTGATTTTGATAAACTAATGTATTATAATTTTTATTCGTGTACAAAAAATAGATTTTATTATAATTAAAAAATTGAAGTAAACATATATTTAATTTTTTTTTAAATATTTTTAAATATTATCAACTAGGTAACATTAACGTATGCAAATCTTATAAATGTTTTGGATTTTATCAAATTTTATTTGGTATTTTAATTTGAATTGTATACAACTACAATTTATTTCTAAATATTTGATATTGAAGAAACAAAAATACACCCCTTTTAATATTAAATATTTAATAATATTATGTGTTTTTATTGTATTTTTTATTATTTAAAAAATAGTTAATATTTATACAATAAAAAAGCGGGGACGAGTATGAATATATACCTTACCGATGAGGATGGAAATAGACAAAAATTTGAAACACATTATGTTTAAGGATGACAAATAAATTCGTCCCCCTTTTGATGAAAAATCCTTACATTGGTTGGATATATGTATAGGTATGGAGATACCCGACTTTTTCAATTGGATATTGAGATAAGATAACCATATCCGTCATAATACTCATTCCGTTTAAATTATTAAAATACTTATAATTTATTAAGTAACCTTTTATATATATATATATATATATATATATATATATATATATATATATATATATATATATATATAATACCCATCCGAACATCTAATATTAAATGAAAATTTGATTCTTTCATTTGAGTATATTAATTAATAAAGTAAAAATATTATCATATTTAATTTTTATACACTCTTTTAAATTTGAAATATCAAACACCTAACCATGTCTTTTAAAGAAATTGTCAAAGAAACCAACAGTTTACCTTTCAGACCAACTTATAACACAATGAGATTAAAAGAATTTACATTTCCAATATGTTTTAATTAAATACGCATGAACTAAATTCACTTTCATATTCGACATATTTCTCAACAATTTATAAATATAAGTGGTAATTCAACTTAATTTTCTTAAATATAACTTTAGATTTAAGTCTTATGGATTAAAGATATAACTAAGTTATTAATTAGATACTATTTACAAATTACTTGTACTTCACGCTTATTTAGTTAGAATCATCTCATTCCAAATAATATCTTTAATTTTAACCTTTAAAGCAATTATAATAAATCAACAATTTATCTTGCACCATATTTTAAAATTAAATAAGAAAAGAATTTATTTTCAATAATTTAGTTGGATTTTAGTATAGAAAAGGGAAAAATGTTAAAAGATTAATTAAAAGTGATAAACACAATATATGCGTAAAAAAAAATAACATCTATAACTAATTTGAATTCATCTATCACAAATGTTTAGTTTTTTAGAACAATGAAATCTTTTATTTTAGAAGGTGGTGAGTAAATTTAGATAGTTTGAGCTAAAAAAAATGAGTAAACAGGGAAACGCGACTCTTACAATTTTTTTATGGCCAAGAACAACATGATCACCTAAAAATAAGGTTAAACAGAAGAAAGTCCCACCTTTGAATGGTAAAACAATGCAAAAAGTGGTTGGTAAAAGCGCAATTTTTTCTCAGAGGTGACACCTATTGGTGTGAGAGTAGTATAAAAGAGAAGTTGATACAAAGAGCAAATCAGCTTCTGGGTACCTCTCTCTCTACCTGAGAAGGAGGAGCCTTGCATTGGCTCACACAAAGTCTCCCTTCAATTCTCATGCAATAGTAAATAAAAAAGGATGGAACACACCAATAACACCATGGCTCGTACCCTTTTTCTCATAGTGTTCCTTTCCACCATTGTGGTTGCAGCACATGGACGTGGTCGTCATATGACTGCTCAGAATGTCACTTATGATGGTAAGTCATTGTTTATTGATGGAAGGCGTGAGCTGCTATTTTCTGGTTCCATCCACTACCCACGAAGCACACCAGATGTAAGTTACTTTGATCATAATCATGTTACAATATTTTATTTCTTCATGCAAAGAGAAAAAGTTTTATGGTCCATCGAACATGTTTGTACATGAATACTACAGATGTGGCCTGTCCTTCTTGACAATGCAAGACGTGGAGGCATAAATGTCATCCAAACCTACGTGTTTTGGAATGCTCATGAACCCCAACAAGGACAGGTGAATTACTTGTTTTCTCTTTATTCAATTGATTCGGGACCACAAAACTCAAAGGGGTGTTGTGAAAATGTTTTTTCTCTGTCAATATGCAGTTCAACTTTGAAGGTAATTACGACTTAGTAAAGTTTATTAAACTTGTTCAAGAGCATGGAATGTTTGTCACTCTTAGGGTTGGACCTTTCATCCAAGCCGAGTGGAACCATGGGTAAAATATCCATTCATTAATATGATTTTCAAATATATGATTCCTTTTCCTTTGTTATTCTCAACCTTACTTTCTTTCCTCATATGTTCATTAGAGGACTTCCATATTGGCTTAGGGAGGTTCCTGGCACCATATTCCGCTGTGATAATGAGCCTTATAAGGTAGTCTCAATCCCCCATATATAATTCCTTTAACATGAAAATTGAATACATAATTTAATCATTAACATGAAAATTCCTTTGATTTGAAGCAACACATGCAAGCATTTGTGACAAAGATTGTACAAATGATGAAAGATGAGAAACTCTTTGCACCCCAAGGAGGTCCCATTGTCTTAGCACAGGTTTTTATTTTGCAACCAACCAAGTGTTTAATTTCTTTTTGAGTGATAAATGTATGTAAACATGTTGCATTATTCAATGGCTACAGATTGAGAATGAGTACAACCACATTCAACGTGCATACGGTGAGAAGGGTGACAGCTATGTCCAATGGGCTGCAAACATGGCAGTAGCATTGAACGTTGGAGTTCCATGGGTCATGTGTAAGCAAACAGATGCACCAGATCCAGTGGTAAGTCATGACAAAATAGGAGTAGCATGGCCATAAATTCTTTTCCAACTTAGCTTGACATCATGTGATTTCATTCATAGATCAATGCATGCAATGGAAGACATTGTGGTGATACCTTCTCGGGGCCAAACAAACCATACAAACCAGCCATATGGACAGAGAACTGGACCGCTCAGTAAGATATGACTTAATGTTTATCCTTGGTGAAGGAAATCAAAATCATGAGCACTCCTAATAATGCATTTTATTTGGTAACTTGAACTTCAGGTATAGAGCACATGGAGATCCACCATCCCAAAGATCCGCAGAAGATATTGCCTTTTCAATTGCTCGATTTTTCGCCAAGGGTGGAAGTTTGGTTAACTACTATATGGTGTTTCTCTTATCATCTAAATCTTTTGGTACTTATATAATTTTAGGCCAATATTATTTTCTTAAATTTGTAACTCAATGTGCAACTTTTGTAGTATCACGGAGGAACAAACTTTGGCAGAACCAGTTCTGCCTTTACCCCAACTCGTTATTATGATGAGGCGCCTCTTGATGAATACGGTCTACAAAGAGAACCAAAATGGACTCATTTGAGGGATGTGCACAAAGCCGTGCTCCTTTGCAGGAAGGCTATCCTTGCTGGCGATACCAATGTGGAAAAGTTGAACGAATTCCACGAGGTAAACATATGACATTATTTATAATGTTGCATACAGAGAAGGTAGTGTCACAAAAATATCGAGCTAAATTAAATTGGTATATGTGTCATGCAGATTAGAACCATTGAGAAGCTTGGAACAAACTTGTGTGTTGCTTTCATCACTAACAACCACACAACAGATGCAGCCACAATTAACTTCAGGGGCACTGACTACTTTTTGCCTCCACATTCCATTAGCATCCTCCCTGATTGCAAGACTGTGGTCTTCAACACACAAAGTGTAATTAACTAACTTGTTTGTTCATCTCCAATATGTTATCACATACAATTCAAAAATGGGTGTTTGACTCACATATGACACATGTAATAGATTGTTTCACAACATAATTCAAGGAACTACGAAAGGTCTCCCATTGCAAACAATTTCCAATGGGAGATGTTCAACGAGGCCATCCCAACAACAAAAAAAATGGATATGTACCAAAACGCTCCGGCAGAGCTTTACACTTTGCTCAAGGACACTAGTGATTATGCTTGGTACACCACCAGGTGAGTTTGTGTAAGCTGATTAATTAAATATTTTATTTTGGAAACATTTTATACAACTGTTATCTCCAACTTGTAATCTATCTATTCACTACAGCTTTGAGTTGGCTCCAGGAGACTTGCCAACAAAGCCTGGAGTTCTCCCAGTTGTTCAAATATCGAGTGAGGGACACACAATGGTTGCATTTGTAAATGGAGACTTCATTGGTAAGGACATAAAGTTAAAAAAGAATATATCATAAGATGAGGAGACAAGTTTCTAAAGACAATGTCTTGATTATTTTGTGTTAGGAACTGCACATGGAACTCATGAAAAAAAATCTTTTAAATTCCAACGACCAGTACCACTTAGGGTTGGAACCAACTACATTTCCATCTTGGCTGGCACAGTTGGATTACCTGTATGAGACTTAATTTTTTCCTTCTTGTGTGTTTAATGAACATCGATCCAAGTTTCTATGAGTATAACAAAATAACATTGTTTCATCCCTTCAAATTTCAAATATATAGGACAGCGGAGCTTACATGGAACATAGATACGCAGGGCCCGATTATGTAAACATCCTCGCTCTCAACACAGGAACACTTGATCTCACTACCTATATGTGGGGTCATCGGGTTAGTTGATATATAACTCTATAGTAAAATTGTGGTTCAACATGTTACAATGACATAGCTAAAGCAATTAATTTTAATTGATAGGTTGGTATCAAGGGTGAAGGCATGAAAGTTTTTAGCGATGAAGGATCATTAAAGGCAAAATGGAAGCCACTCAGTCCAATCCCACGCCCTCTCACTTGGTACAGGGTAAGAAATATCACATGTCTTATATCAAACTACGATATTTAAGAAACACTTTAAAACTATTTACACCATTTTTTAACGATATCATGCATTGGTTTTATAGACAAGATTTGCCACTCCAGAGGGAACAGGTCCAGTTGCCATCAGGATGACTGGAATGGGCAAAGGAATGATGTGGATCAATGGTAAAAGCATTGGTCGCCACTGGATGAGTTACCTGTCCCCAATTGGAAAGCCCACACAATCAGAGTAAGCAAACCGCTCTTTAGAAATGAAAACTTTTCTCTTGGTCTTTTTAAACACAATAAAATGAGTGTTGTGTTGAACATTTCGTAACTTGCATCACTCATTCAGGTTCCACATCCCAAGATCTTTCCTCAACCCACAAGACAACTTACTTGTTATATTTGAAGAGGAACCTTTGGCTCCAGGACAAGTTGAGATATTGAACGTGAATAGAGACACAATTTGCAGTTTCATTGCAGAGAGCGACCCTCCCAATGTGAATTCATGGGTGTCCAGAAGAGGAAATTTTCACCCTATTGTGCCATATCTTGGACCCCAAGCCTCACTAATGTGTCCACCTGGGAAAAAGATTATGACAGTTGAGTTTGCCAGCTTTGGCAATCCAAGTGGTTACTGTGGAGAGTATATTTTGGGGACTTGCAATGCTGCTGCTACCAAGCAAATCGTGGAGCAGGAATGCTTAGGCAAAGAAACTTGCTCGATTACATTAAATCGTGCAGTGTTCAACCAAAACGGCGCGGATCCATGCCCAAATATATTGGTGAAAACCCTTGCAATCCAAGTGAGGTGTTCTTAGATCAATCAATCAATAAATGAATCCAAGATGGTTGGTTATATTTTTTTCAAATAGAGTCCAGGAGCTCAACTTGTATCATTGTTTTTGGGTTATCATACTTGAATTCAATGATTACATTATTTGTTATTTCTCTCGCAATAAAAATTCCACCCATTCAATTTTGTTTACAACTTTCATATTTTGTCTCATCTTTAATTTTTTTTCAATGTTGTCTATATCTGTTTTTACCCATGCATATATATCGAAATTGATAAATTACATTCTTACTAC
>Ga0214542_1011066_pt1 | contig 12624 bp, 6 predicted proteins | sample CNSS1metaG_FD_160096 | JGI IMG/M metagenome (GOLD analysis project Ga0214542, IMG submission 160096) | Root nodule microbial communities from cowpea collected in UCLA plant growth center, Los Angeles, California, USA - CNSS1 | ecosystem: Host-associated > Plants > Roots > Nodule | place: USA...
TGGTGAGGGAGATTTGATTCATCGTAACACTTGTATTACATAGCTCAGGATCGAGCAGCTCAGGGTCGAGCAGAGGTATCCACCACAAGTGCAAGCATCCGCTGAATCCGACCAAGTTATACGTATCTGGATGAGTCGAGTCGAGTCGTAGTGTATTGATTGAGAGTCATAACATGTGTGGTTGATTATTTGGATGTGAGATGATGAAAACACTTTTGACTGTATGATGCATATGTTGTTGGCTCTAGCTTACTCGTTTCGTTGCATGGTTGTGTTGTATGTGGCTGTTTTTTCTTGCGATGATCATCGACTTGGTTGATGGGAGCAGATGGGCGAGGTTCTCGTGGTCAACAAGGGAATGGCGATTCCACCGCTTAGCCGTCTGGACTGAATCTTACACTTATCTTCTTGATGTCTTCTTTAGGGCTATGGCCCCTGTATTCGTTGTCTTTGGATTGTAAACTCTTAGTTAAATTGTTATCCTGCTTTTGTTGGCATCGTGGTGTGCCTGGTTTTGTAGGGGTGATGTTGGAAATCCCAGGACTGCGTGATTTTACTATCTTATGTGTGACGTTTCCTTTAATTGTGTTTATAAATTAAATGGGACGTTACAATTGGATATTTGCATTTTTGATACATTTTAAAAGCTACATATGATGTTAATTTTGATTTGTGTAATTAAAATATTTAGTGTACATTATTATGTTGGACATAATTTTTTTAATTAAAATTATCAAATGATATAAAAGTTCTTATAAGTGACTATAAGTGTGTACGAAAGAATTGACATATTAAATCATTGTGAAAATTAATCATTTAAATAAAATATTATAATCAGAGTCACCTTTGTTTAAACACTCATACTAGTTTCTCTTAAAGCAATTTTAAGATAATAAAGTTTGCTGGACTAAAATCAAAATACATTATACATCTTTGCTAGGATGATATATTTTTTCTGTAACTATTTATAATATATTTTTTATCGGACAATTTTATTCTTTAATGATTTTTATAATTGTATAAGAGATATATTGTTTTTGAGTTTTTTTATTATAAATATATATATATATATATATATATATATATATATATATATATATATAAAATTTTATCTATAAATAAAAATAAAAATGGATTATTTTATTATTTTTATCCTTATATGTAATAGTTAATTATATATATAGATAATTTTTTTATTTAATTTATATATTTTATATTCCTTATATTTTTAATTATATTTATTATAATAATATTTTTTATTTTGTATACGTATTTTGTATTTTATTTTATTGTTAATTGTATGTTAAAATAAAAACTGATAATACATGTTCATATAGTTTAAAAATAACTGAAAATACCATTATTAATTTTATTTTCTCCAAATCTAAATATTAAGAACTACCACTTTTCCCTCCTTGAAGATGTCATTTTATATGTTATAGACGTAATTAATTTCATAAATTACTAAACAATTCACCATAATTAGTAATTCTCATAATAAAAAATTATAAATATTAGAAAAATAATGAAACATAACTATTTTATGTATATATTTATTGTAATTTTAATATAAATTAAATTGTATTTTTCAGTTTGTAATTAAATTTTCAATTTTATATATATATATATATATATATATATATATATTATAAACTAAAAATGTACACTCTGGTATTTTTCCACTGATATTAAACTACAAAATATGAGTAGTTTATCATTATTAAATGTATATATACTTTTAAATTTACACTTTTTAAAATAAAATAGGTTATTTCAATTTAAACAAACAGTTGGACTTTTAAAAGAGGAAGAAAAAGGATTTCTTTGAAAAGAAAAAACAAATTCAAATTTTAACTGATTGTCAAAAGAAATTTATTGCTCAATAAATAACTGATATATGTAAACAACATTTAAAACAGAAAATCACACTCTGTCCTCCCTGTATATTACTCCTTTTAAAGCGGACAAAATCCGCTTAAATAAAGTACAGTGATATTTATTAATCAGAGAAATGATGATTTCAAATTATAATAAAATAAATATATATTCAATAAAAATTTATAACTAATTATGACAGTAGCCAGTATTTTTCTGATCAACTCACATTATTGCATGTTTAAAAACATATTTCTTTGATTTAGAACTGTGAAGTTCCTTTTCAAACTATAATATCATTTGATTAGTTTTGTATACTAAGTAAAAAAAAAAATACAAAAAATTGAATTAAGATTGAGAAACCTGAAAAAAAATAAAAATAAAGGTGAAGTGTTGGACTTGAATAGACTCATGGTTTAAGGGAAGAATCTGAGCAGTGAAGAGAGACAAGAAGGGTAAGCAGTGTATGAGGGAGCAAGTGATGATGGAGTACACTTACGACACCAACTACTGCACTGTTGGTAAACCCTCTCTTCTATTTTCTTCTCTTCTCTGGCTTTTCACTTTTTTAATGTCAACTTCCTTCTATCTTCCCTCTTGCATGTTCATTATTTTTTTCCACCTAAGACTAAATAAACTTGTAATTAAATAAATGGGCACTCAACCCCTAAAAATCAAATGCAAAGGAATGAACTTTATGTGTTTTTTGCTTTGGTTCTGTGTATATGTATTGTTTGTTGTATCTTATTTGTTTATTTTATGATTGAATAAATAAATAGTTTTTTTCAAATGGGTGATCATGTGGTACGAGGTTTAGAGTGTCCACGGTACTTGTGCTGCCAAGATTCTTGGTGACATATAGCTGACTTTTTGGTAACCCTTTTGAATTTTGTTTTATATACTTTTTCAGTTCTAATTTTCTATGGAGAAATAGTTTACTAAAGAATGTATGACTATTGGTGGTTTTATTTATTGAGGAATGGACCCATTACTCATTTTATGGCAGGATTATCTGTTACTTTCTCTATTATGTCCCACTTGACTCCACAACATCTGATAGCACAGCAAGATGTGTTGTATATATAGTTGTGTTAAAGATTCTAATAGCATTTACACTTTCTCTAATTTGAAATGTGTTTGTAATTGATCTTAAATGCTATAATTATATGAGATGTGTATGGCTTGTGGCTGCTCATGTTACATGTTGATTAGTACTGCTGATGCCATTAATTTTTTTCAATGCAAGTAAAGGTTTAGTGCATTATGTGAATTTATATCACTAGATCTCTGGAAATTGATGTAAAATGTTTATTGATGACTGGTCTCTTACATACATTAACTACAGAACCTCATGGGATAAGGGATGTAATGGACTTGGAGCATCAAATCCACTATCTGGAAACTGAGGCTTATTGTTCTGTTTTGAAGGCTTTCATTGCTCAGTCTGATCTTCTTACTTGGGTAACTTAATATTTATTCTGAACCTGTTTTCTGTGATCAAGTTTGGCTCATCTTGAGTGTGCTGCTGAAAATTTGTTTGTGGCCGTAGGGCAAAGAGGAACTTATGACTGAGCTGCGAAAGGAACTGAATGTTACTGATTTTGAACATGGAGAAATCCTAGCGAAAATCAATTCCGATGAGCTAATTAAGCAGATAAGGTGATTGTCTTCTCGTACATGGATTTGACTTCTCTAAAGGGACAAACATATATCACCATTGATTTAAACTTGGTTAGGATTACGGTGGTACTTCAATACTTCGATAGAAGTAGATAGACACACTTTTACTTTCTTAGTTACACATTTGCTCACTCTAGATGAGCTAAAACTCTTATGCACATTTGTTTTGATTGTTGTAATGATCCAGAATCCTTACCAATTTTGGCATTTTGTTTCCCAGGGAGGAGAGGAAATTGTCATCTCATGCTAAGGATTATATTAAAGCTAGTGCTCCTCATTGTGCTTCTGCTTCAATGGGAAATGCAGTGATGAAATTGAAAACTCCACCCTCTGCTGCGATTTATACTCAGAAGATGTCCCGCAGCCAAACATGTCTTGTTTCTATTCCTACTCCTTCTTCAAAGCCTGTGAGTCAATCAAGCCTAATACAAATATTAAATTTGTATTGCATTCATGCTTCATTGTTTGATGTAGATTTTAGACACTCTTGAAACAAGGCCTGATTAAGGAACAGCATGCAAATGTTTTTTGCAGAACTTAGGAGAATTGAATATGGAGTTTGAGAATTGAAGTTGGGGTCTAAAAGTTAAAATGAGAAACTGTTACTTGTCCTTGAAAATCAATTCTCACACTTTCTAATATAATCTATTTATATAAATACCCTTATCATGCATATACAACAATTTAATGTAAGCATTCTTATCTGAAAATAATATTTTCTAACAATATCCAATGTTTTACCCTTTTAAGGTCACTCTTGTACACTAAATTTGATTCTATTCACTGATCTTCTAAAAAGTAAAACATTTGATTGTTCTGAATATTCCAATTCCTGACACATTCCTTGAATAGGGTTACTTTTCTTCTTGATAAGTCCATTTGGAACTCTAAAGCTACCTCTAAGGTCAAGTCTTTCATTTGGCATGTACAATACTTTATAGAATTAATAATGTTAAATGACATTACTGTAGTTGGAGGCTGCATACACCTTGTTCCCCTGATTTATGTGGTATGTGTGGTGCTTGATAGGAATCAGTTTTATGCTTGTTCTGAACACTGTTCTGCTTCTGTTTCCTTACAGTATTCCTTATTTGGCAGTTTTGTAAATTGAATCTTAGGTATGTCCAGGTCTTTGAATTAGTTAATGATGATTAACTTCGGTGGCTCTGATGGGAGTAAAGAGGCAAAACTTTTGCAATGTTCACTCTATGCTGCATTTTTAGTGCATTTGGTTTGAGCACAACTTGTACTTTTTTAGGTTTCTATGGTCTAACACTTGGCCTAAGCATGCTGTTATGTACATTTGGCTTTTATTCGATGGTGAAAGTGCAAATGCCATTTTTTATGTGGTTTGACTGGTTTGCCTGGTAAAATTATGTTGAGGGATTCCCAACACATCTCACCATAATTTTCCCCTCTTTCTTTTATTTGTTCTCTGTTTGGTCTTCTGTTAAGTATATTTCATGGCCTTCATTAATGAATTCCTTCTTTTGTAAAAATCTATTCCAACGCAATTCGTTTTGAAGTTTGTTTTACTCAAAACTAATCCTCTAAAATCTAAATTGCTTATTTCAACAATTGATTGCCATACCTGAGTCCCAGTTCACTTCATGCCTTCATTTGGTATATGTGATCATTCAGAACTACATCACAAAAAACTGCTGAGCCTCAGGCTTATTTAACTATGATTTTGTGTGCCAGCCAAAATTTAATGGTGATTCATTGACTGCCGAATTTGTCCATGGAAAAGTGCAACAATCTATGGAAATGTTCAATTATAGTGTTCAGTTACCACCTGTTGGTGGAGGGAGAGTGCTGAAAGGAAAGCATCTATTGCAGAAGGATCTTCACAGATCTCACTCTGCCAAGTTAAAGAAAAGATCTGATGTAATTCAGCTTCGTCCAACAGATAGGGTTATCCGTGATGTAAGCAAAATCCTTACTTGCATGTACTTTTTGATTGGCTTTTTGTTATTTTCATTTTCACTGGCTATTCACGGAACTTGTAGATATGAAGAGGTAACTAGAAAATACACTTTGTAGTGCATAAAGCGATGATTAAATGTTGATCATAATTGTCTGTGATGAATCCACTGTATATCTGTGCGTAATTTAACCTTATCATTAAGAATGTTGAATCTGATTTTGCAATATTGAATGAATATCAAATGTGTAAAGCCTTTTTAGCATCCTGAACATGAATTATACATTTATTTTTGTGTTATTACTGCATTCTATTGCATATGTAGAAACAAAATTACTCTATTGTATTATGCAGTCAGAATCAGAAGGTTTTATGCCGAGCAAAGGATTTTCCTTTTCTTCGGTTGCATTTTAAAGGGTGCTCATTTTTTCACATTCAACATTTTACAGATGATCGATGAGTATGAATGGGTTTAAAAGTGAAATATTTTGTAGGGTAGAAGAGTTATTTTGTTGATTCGGTTGTTTAAAAGTGGAGGCATTTAAAAAGACTCATTTTTTAAATGAAAATTTATAAATTATTGAAAAGTTCACCTTGAAAAGCATTTCTTTGTATAACTAGATAGATTATTTATCGTGCATGGTCTCTTTTTTATGTTATGACTGATGCTTGTTCAAGGAGTTACTGAGTAGGATCTTTTTTATGCTATGAATAATGCTTACTCAATGAATACATTGAACACTCAGCAACTAATTAACATATACTGTAACATGTTCATTCTTTTTGGCAGGTTGAGAAGATGCTTTTCAGTAAAGAGAAACCTGACCCAGTTGATCTTGAGATAGCAAGAAGGACTCTTAGGGTAATGTCTTTCTATTGAGATGCATCAAGTTACCTTAGATATATATGTCTTCACTCTTTAGACAATTCTAACAAAGTGTGTATCATATGAATGTATAATTTGTCCCAGGAACAAGAAAGTGATATAACCGAAGCACTTGATAAAGTGACTGATGTGTTAGAGAAGAGAGGTAACAATAATTTACTAATATTCTTCTTCTGTTTTCTCAGAGTCTATTTTCTTGATTGTATGAAACATTTGGTTTTGGCAGGTGATGCACCTAATCAAATGCAACATTATTAAATCTCCACAGAATACTCCTGGAGGACAAGAACTGATGACAAATGCTAGGTTGAATGAACTTGGGGAATCCTTCTGATATGTGCAGTTAGGGTGATGATTTCTTGGCTTAGATATGTAACTTTTTTACTCTGATTATAGAGGCTGGTTTTTACTGGATTGGTTCAGTATTAAGTAGTATAATTATACTATTTCAAACACATGAACACTTTGATGTGACTTATTCCAATAGGCTCCGAATTATACTATTTCAAACACCTTATTTAAGTATATATTTTGTGAGTTAGAGTCCAATCTGTTCCCATTCTTCAGGCAATAGTTCAATGTTTGTTGTTTTTTGTTTGTTGTTAATGATTCACAATCAGAAATTGCTAGTCTAAGTCATGAGGTTACAGGGTAGAAAGTGTAAGATTGATTTGAAGAAAAACTGAATGAAAAGTAAAAATGGTCTGGTTTAATGAAAAGGTTGTAATTTCAGGAGAATCTTTGTTTATTAATATATGTGATTGATTTGGTTGAATTAATGAAGATAATTAAGTTGTTTTTTAAGTATAATATCAAATTTGTCTTTAGATATATTATTTAAAAATGTAAACATTTGTTTTAACAAAAAACTAATTGTGAAAATGAAAAAAATCATTTCTTAAAAATATAAATGATTTAAAAAATTATTTATCAATTGCTAATAATAACCATATAAAATTAAAGAAAAGTCCAATAAATAGAATTATTTTAAAAAATCAAAATTTTAAAAGAATTCTCTAAATTCACTTTTCTTCTTTGTTTCATACTATATGTTTTCTTTCAGAAGCACAATCTAACCATGACGACGAGAAGGTCAAGAAGAGCTTCTATATTTTTTTTCTTCTTCTTTTGTTTTTAAAAGTCGCGATAGTAAAGTACTTATGAAGGACTTTTTAAAAAAATATGATGTGATCCGAAAAATAAAAATAGAACTATATTATTTTTTTTGGGTTAAATATGTTTTTTATTCTTCAACTTTTAGTAAAAATTGGAATTAGTCTCTTTTTGAAATTTTGGCTTAATTTAGTCTTCCAACTTTAGAACTGCGTGAATTTAGTCCTTTCAAACAAATTTTGTTGAGTTTATTTAACGTTTCAAACGCATTTCATGATGGCATTTGAGATGTTTATACCGTTTGACACATTTTTCCTTCAATATTAGCTAAGAAACTATCATGAAACGTATTTGAAACGTCAACTAAACTTAACAAAATCTGGTGAAAAGGACTAAATCCATACAATTTTGAAGTTGAGGGACTAAATTGAATCAAAGTTTCGAAGAGGGACTAATTCCAATTTTCACTGAAAGTTGAGGGAACAAAAACATTTTTAACCCTATTTTTTTAGTATTGCAAGAATAAACTAGGTATTCCTAGTTTTAGTATATTTTTGTTTGTTTGGACATAAGACTAGGGAAGGGAAGTGTTTAGCTAATCCTTTCCCACCATACTCTCTATGTGAGGAGAATTATTACACTTATTTTAATGATTTTGAGTGAATAAACGTGCGTGAGAGTTTTGGTCTTGAGTGTACCATATCTCAAGTGACGAGCCACTTTTTTCCTTAATTTATCCAGAGTAAGTAACACTCCTTATCATATTTCTTATTTGGCGCATTAGGTGCTCATCAAAGTTTGGTAAATAGAACATTTTCTATCTTAGGGTTTCTTATGTTGTGAGCTAGGTCACAAGTGACAATTTTCTATACTTGCTTATCTCAAGTATGAGTGGCACAAGGCTCTTCTAGATTCCTAGTATTCTTATGGGTTAGGTCATAAGTGATAAATCATCACCTTGTTTATCTCATAGTATTTGAGTGGTACAAGGTGTTGTTTCCTAAGACTATCATGATTTTTGTGTATTCTTGAATTTTTTTTTCTTTTTCGTGGCTTTTGCAAAAGTTGAAAATCATATTTTATTCAAGACTTCTTCAAAGAATTCCTTCCAAGAAATTCAACCAAAAGTTATTGCTTGAAGTTTGATAAGAAAGAACTTTCAAACTAAAGCAATCTACCTTGGATTCTCATAATTTTATAGGCCCAAAGGACTCAAAAACTCATACAACCATTTTTCTTTAGATCCATTTGTTTGAGGTCGTTTCATAGAGCTAATTATGTGACAATTAGTGGAGTATTCCATAATGGTGTATGATGTTTTTCCATCTATTTTTCTTTTAACTTGTTGGGTTATTATTTTCTTGATATAAATAAGGATGAAGAAGAACTTGTTGAAGTTAAATCCTTGTTGTGTCCTTTGAGACCTCTTAGGCACCACATGTGAATGTGATGTATTTGTCCATGTCATCATTACTTTCCACTTGTAATCATTACTTTTTCCTAATTTATAGGAACTAACCATGTGCATTCCCTAATTTCAAGGGATTAAAAGCATTAATCATGTTTAGTGAAGTTAACTCTTGATTAGAAAAGTTAAATCCTAACTTTTGTCCCTTCTTCTACCCTAGGTTGAGCTCCTCCATTATAAATGAAAGTCCCCTTCATTTGTAAAACACAAGTTGAGTTTTGAATGAAATTATCTATTAAGAGATTTTGAGAGTTCTTTTAACTTCTTTTGGTTCTTATCATGAGGAGCTTTCTTAAGTGGTGAATCTCCATGCGCTTATCCTTTGATTCTAGAATTAAAGGTGGCATGTTCTTCTTTATTTTCTGATCTTAATCCATTTTGGTTTTCATTTCATTATTTGTTCTTATTATTCCATTCATCTTGCTCCATTTGTATAACTCATTCCATGCGTGTTCTTGCTTCTGCTATTGTTACGCTATCTTCTCATGGATTTCGCCCATCTCACACCTTCATAAGTGGATCAAGATCCTCCCAACCTTCTAGGGTTCATATAATTTCCTTAGAGTCATTGGCACATGCCTTTTTTTTTTCTAAGTAATTAGTTAGTGGCCTCATCCAACTACGCTCATGGTTCATAACAAGGCATTCAATTCCATCCATAGTGGGTGACATGATTATTTCTTGTATCATGAATTTTTGTTGACCTTTCTTTTTTGTACTTGCTAACTTTGAGAACACGTTGACTTTGTATTTATCTTCTTACAAGATGCGCTTCACTTTTGTTTTTTTTGAAATCCAACAACACCTCTTGTACTTAGTGTTAGCATTTAAATAGCAGTGAGTCCTTTACTAGGAATCCTTCAAACAAATATCCCACTATGAGTTGGTAATTGTTGGAACAACAAGATTTTGATGCTCCCATATCTTGGGATTCATACTCAGTTTGATTGTTAGACGTTTTAAAGTCAAATCGAAAAGACTTTTCACTAAGAAAATTACCAGGTCCTTCAAGTAAAATATTTTCCCTCATTCTTTTTTTTATTAGAGGACCCATCAACATGATATGTCCCACCAATGTGCATTTGTAATCTCCTCACTTAACTATAAGTCACCAACGAAGTTAGCTTGACATTGAACTTTAATGAGTCCTTTTGTCTCAAACTTTATGCAATACTTAGATAGTTCAACTGATGAGCTAACCATTTGTCCTACCAAATCAGGTTTCTTGACAATTTTGTGCACCTAATAATTTATGCCAACAAAGACCTCATGTCTTTCGAAGCACGGTTGCAATCTTCAAGTGATCATGATAAAGACTAGTTCTATCTCATCAATCACGTGGTAGCACACCTCAAATTATTATAGTGTACAAATGATAAAGTAAACAAGTAATTGTTCCTTGTTTCTTTCTCATATGAGAAACACACTCATGGCCTCGCCTAAAACTATTAAGTATATTAATGGGGATTTGTTTTGTGTGAGCTTTTAGAGTATCAAGATGCAAGGAAGAATTTTATGATTGAAAATATTTCTTCACATGTCGACTCTCGTTGCGTTTTTCATGAATTTAATAATTGGTTTTCTTTTCTCAACAAGCTTCAATATGAATCTTGACAAGGATGTGGCCATCCAATGAGTCTTTCTACTTATTTTAAGTTTTTAGGGCTATGCATCTAGGTCAATGTTTGACATTTGTTAGGGTTTTCTTTTATTCCTCTATGTACTAAGGTGAATCCTAATATAATATACCCTAAACCCTGAAAACACACTTATCAAGATTTAGCCACATGTTATATTTTTGAAGCGTTGTGAAACTTCTTTGATGTTGGCAATATGTTGTTAACATGAGTTCAATTGGACAACCATTTCATCTATGTATAACTCCATATTTAAAGAGGTACTGTCTTTAAATATCTTATCCATCAACCTTTGGTAGAAGGTCAAATGACATGGCCACATAATGTTCATTGGTGCCTTGTATGATAGATATAATTTTCTCCTTGTAGATGTATCAAAAGCTCAAAATTTTTGTGTTCTACAACACTATAAACTAGTTGGTTGATGCTAGGAAAATGATATGCATCTATAGGGTAGGCTTTATTTAGGTTTGTGTAGTTCGTGCGCATGTGTCATTTACCATTTCCTTTGTTGTCTGGAACAATGTGGGCTAGGTAGGTGGTTTAATTAGGGATGAGAATAGGGTATGACAATGCATTTTTTACCATTCTCGTCCTTTTCCTCGGTGTACAAATTTATACCATTATCATCCTCATCCTCATTAGGTATGAACTTTGTGTTTCATCTTCGTCATAGTTGGATGTTGAGTATGCTTTCCCACATTGTCTTAAATATTAATTAAATAATTTTCAACAAAAAAATAAAATCATAGCAAAGAAAGCATGATATTATTAAGGATTCTTTTCTTCAAAAGTCAAATTTCATGGAAGAAATTATGATTGCATGAATCTTGAAACAAATTACTAAACATAATTCTCAAGTAATTTTAGAAAAGTACAAACAATTATACAAAATTAAAATTTGAAGACAACAACAACATCTATTATTTTTTAAATGTTGAGGGAAAGTGGTTAGGAAATTTGAGTGAACTTGATATATATTGAACTAGTTGAACAATTGAGAGAGAGAATAGAAATTTGTGTAATTAAAGAAAAATTCTTCAAATGAAATGAAAATAAAACCAATGAGAAAACATAGAATAAGTATTTTAGGTTATCTAACAAACTAAGTTTATATGATTAAGTACTTGAAATTGATAGTTAGACATTCTTACATGATAAATAAAACAAAATAAACATATTAGAAAGGAGTGGATATGATCAAACATCTATCCTAGAAATGATTTAATTTAGTAAAATTAAGGTTTAACTTTCTTTATATGCAATGCATCGTTCAAAAAATGTGTAATTGAGACTATGATAAGAAAGTACCTTAAGAATTTGAATAATCTTGATGAATATCAAATGACTAAAAAAATATAGATATGATGAAAAATTGTGTAGCAAAAGAACAATTCTTTAAAACGAAACAAAGGCCAAAGACACTAATGAAAATAAGTTTTTTAGTTACTTATAAACTAATGATGTTTTAATAATTTAAAATGGGACGAGTATGATGACGAAGACAAGAAAATTTTTTGATATTACCCATATCTATATATGATAACTCTAATTTTGATATAAACTGTAATTTTTGACAATTCTAAACACTTAAAGATATTCCAATATAATATGTTGATATAAATCCCTTGGTCGACCAATGTCTTCATTATTGTAAAATTTTCCACTTCCACCATAATGGTTAGAGATAATCTTGTGTTGAATTACATCTTGACGGGACGAATCTATCCTCAATTTCTTTCCTCCCCAATTAGGGTTTCATTGACATTCCTCACAACAATGGTTATCTTCTTTTTTCTTAGGTTGGTAACCCATCTCTTCTTAATCATGATCTTTATAGATTAATATTTGCAAGTGCACTATCTAAATTAACTATCCAATATTATCTTTTAAAATGAGTCATTTATCTACTTTATACTCGTAATTGTGATGATAAGTATATTTTTTTATGATCAAATAAGATACCCATACCCATAATCATGATTATATATATATATATATATATATATATATAAAATATATTTTTATATATATAATATAA
>Ga0214542_1011067_pt1 | contig 12623 bp, 7 predicted proteins | sample CNSS1metaG_FD_160096 | JGI IMG/M metagenome (GOLD analysis project Ga0214542, IMG submission 160096) | Root nodule microbial communities from cowpea collected in UCLA plant growth center, Los Angeles, California, USA - CNSS1 | ecosystem: Host-associated > Plants > Roots > Nodule | place: USA...
TATAGTGCTCTACTTTCTCATTTCTGGTCAATGTGGGACTTAGACTCACACTTGGATTCCTAACAATCTCCCCCTCAAGGGTGAGTCCCTTCAACCACATTGGTACACTCCCCCTCCAGCGGAAGCTACCCAACCTCGAGTACTCCTTTTCTGCCCTTTTCTGTACCGCTGTTATTCTTAACGGGACACGCTTTACCTGGAACCCTTACTTGGGACCCTTGCCAGGAAGACTTTCGATACTAGGACCATACTGGTACTGCACTCGTCTGAGCCGGTTTTAACCTAGCTTTGATACCACTTGTCAGGTTTATAAAGGAGGGAGTTTCACTGGGGAGATACAACACCAATGAGACCTGAGCCCAACCACATAAGGCATTGACACCACTCTCAACCCAAAACCTTAAGGCGATGGGTTTATGGGTCTTGATTCTTATATAGTGCTCTACTTTCTCATTTATGGTCAATGTGGGACTTAGACTCACACTTGGATTCCCACTGAATTTATGATACATATAATCATCAAGAAGATTCATCTCAAAACCAAATAAGAGAGTTATTTGATGAAATTTGTAGTATCATTGGCGAGACACTTGTTTTAGTCCATAAACGAATTTTGTTAGTTTGCAAACAATATTTTTTGGGTCTCTTGACACAGTTTTATGGTTACAACATATAGATTATTTCATGAAGTTGCCATTGAGAAATGTCTTCTTAACATTCGTTTAATTTGATCGAGCTCAAAATTATAATGTGAAACAAGAGTCATGATTATCCTAAAGGAGTCTTTTGATGAAACTGGAGAGAAAGTCTCTTTAAAGTCAATCTCTTAGCCTACAAGACGAGCATTATACATTTCTATATTACTTTTGGAATCTTAGTTAGTCTTAAATATCCATTTGCAACCAATGGGTTTCGTGCCTTCTAGTAAAGGGACAAGTTTCTAAACCTTGTTGTCTTGTAGTGACTTATACTCATTCATAGTTTCAATCCACTTTTCTGAGTTGGAATCTTACATGGCTTGATGGAAGTTGATTAGGTAATCTTTCATCATACCATTATTTTTCTCATCTTCTTGGAGAAATCCACATAATCATCTGGAATAACACTTCTCTTGTCTCATGGATCTCTGCAAATGTATTGGCTCTTGAAACATAGGTTCATTAGGATCTTGAGTTTGTTCTTCATGAACGACCAAATTATCTTGAGTGGGAATATCTTGTATGTAGGGTTTCAAGCTTGGTTTATCAAAAGCAACTATATGAATTGATTTTGAAATCGTTATCGATTCTTCCTCAAAGACAATATCTAACCTTATCCCCCCTCTCAAAACTTAATATTCTTAAAGAATGTGGTAGTTTCCATCTCAAAAATGGTCTTCCATTTTATATCATAGAACTTAAAGTCCTTGGATCTTTTAGAATAACCAATAAAGTAGTTTCTTACTATTTGGAAGTCTAGTTTATTTCCATTTGCCTTATAAGGTCTTGGTTCAATGGGACATCCCCTACACAAAAAAATGATTAAGTAGGCTTTCACCAAATCCAAAGCTCATGAGGTGTTTTGGTAGTTGTCTTGGTTGGCACTCTATTCAGAATATAAGATACAGTCTTTAATGCATCTCCTCATAGTGAGTTTGGGAATGAAAAATTGTGATCATTACCACATCCTTAAGAGTTTTGTTTTGTCTTCCAGCCACACCATTCACGCTAGGTGACCCCAACATGGTCTACTATGAGATGATTCCATTATTCCTTTAGGTACTTTTGAAAAGATCCCACACATTGTTCACCCGAACTATCATATCTACCATAATATTCATTACCACAGTCAGATCTAACACTCTTAATCATTTTATTGAGTCGATTTTCGACTTTAACTTTAAGTGATTTGAGCACGTCTAGAGATTATAAGAAATAGGTACACATATATAAAGTAATTGTCTATGAATTATATAAAATTGTCATCGATCATTCCATGAAGGTGTAGAAAATGTCCCACAAAGGTTTGTATGTATCAATTATAAGACGTTTATAGCTTTACACCTAATGTTTTTTTTTTTCTTTTGTCTAATTACTTTTAATGCATTCAATACAAACATCAATGTTTGTGAAGCCATTGGAATCCATGATCCCATTTGACACAAGTCATTCAAATATACTTTCAGATATTTGACCTAGATGCTTGTTCCATAATATTTTGAGTTAGTATTGTCTATTTTAATATTAACCACAAAACAAATTAGAGTAAAAACATACCTTTCTTTGCATATCAAACATGATATTTAGTACATTCTTTATTATATGTCCATGTTTACTACAAAAGAAATAGTTATCACCCATATTCTGTTGATTTTTGTTTCTGTTGTCTTGGACCCTTAGTAGCTTCATTCTTAGAATCCTCAATTTTCTTTCTTTTACCATTGTGTTTAAAGGTGCTTAGAAAATGAGCACTTTTGTCTTCTTTTACTTCAATTTTTTCTCTTCTTGTACATAGTATGAAATGCATTCATTAAAATACCATTTCTCCTTTTTATAGCTATAATATATGTTACAATGACCAAATTGTGAAGGATGAGAAATTAATATTAAATGTATGTGCAGGTCTTTTGACATCCTAAGCTTTAGTACCTTAAGTTTTGAAGCAATATTTGACATTTGCTTAATGTATTCCCTCACATTTTCTTTGTTGGAAATCAAGCTCTTAAGAAGAGCACTTGCCTTTGTAAAGGTTTTGAAATGTTCAGACTCCAAAGACTTATCTTTTATCGGTCTTCCATCTTTGTTTGGAAAGCTTGGAGGACAAGAATTGAAGATGCACATGCTAGCTAAAAAGGAAAGTAATGACAGTAAGAAAAAGATACTAATCTTATCATAAAGAAGAAACAAGTGATGGATATGTTGATGGAGAAAGTGATGCAAAAGATTTACCTCTTTAAGTGAAAAAGTTCAATATATTTATGATGAAGAAATAGAGTCAAGGATTTTACACAAGAAAAAAAGGTATAATAAAAAAATTGTTTTTATTTCTCCTAGCTTCACTTTATTTGCTTAGGAATATAAAAATTGAAAGTCCATATGTGAAATATACAGACAAGTTTGGTAAGAAGAAACATGAGAAACCTTTTAAAGTTAAAAGAGTATATGTAGCATGGGATGAGAATGATGTATTTTCCTCTAATGAATATTTGAAAAATAATGAAGACATAAATTTGTGCTTGATGGTTGATTGTGAGAATGCAAGTACTATAAGTTCTCTATTTATGAAGCAGATTACTATGATTTGTTATATGCATTTAAATAATTGCATGACGAGGCTAATAAGTTGGCTTGTTCTAACATTATAATTAAAGATATAAACAATTGGCTTGAGAATAAAGTAAGTGAGCTAGAAAAAAAAATTAGCAAATTCAAAATTTTATTTTTAACATCTTAAATTGATTTATAATAACGCTACGTCCAAATTGAAAAATGTTATTAGTAAGTGTAGAGGCTGTAGAGTTTTGGAAATTCAAATTTATACAAAAAGAGTAAATTTTTATAGACTATTGAGTTCATAAAAGTGTGTTTAAATATAGCTAGAATTGGATATGAAAATGGGTATTAAAGAAAAAAGACATCATATAAACATTTATTTTCATTGAGAAAACTCTCCAAGAATCCATTTATCACATGTTTTTATTGTATGAAAAAATAAAATCACGCCTCAAAATCTCATGATATAAGAAAAGTAGGAATTTTTAGTAAAAGTTTGTATAGAAGCAAAAAACTTCAAGTTGCTAAAATTTTTGGACCCAAATTTATGGGAGAACTCAAAATATTTTTTGGAATATGTTTTGTGGGTGATCTTAAAGAACCAACATGGTATCTTAGTAGTGGTTGTTCAATAAAGGAAAAAATATTGGAACTAGTGATGTTGGTGATATCTTTTCTATTATTGTAAAAAATGTCTTATTTGTTGATGGTTTAAAATATAATTTGTTGAATATTAACTAAGTGATAAAGGATTTAAAATAACTTTTGAATCTAGTCATTGGTTAGTCTCTCATGAAAAAGATATGTTTGATAGATAAAACAATAGAAAACATCTATATGTTAGATTTAACTAATACATTCTTTAATAACTTATATGCCTTATGACGTAAGAAGAAAACTTTTGCTCATAGCATACTAGGACCCCGCATATTAACATGAATCACCTAGGTAAATTCATCTCCAAAGAATTTGTAGTTGGTGTCAAAACTCAAATTTGAACAGAATAAAACTTATCATACACGGTGAAAAGGAAAACAAACCAAACTTTTAATATGAAAATTGTTGTTTCAATCACAAAACCCTTTTTAGACACAAACTTGTTTAGTCCTTTGAAAATTATGAGTGTTGACGAAAATTATTATCCTTTCTTATTTTCAATATTCTATTGTTTCTCCCTTTTTATTTTGACTTAACATTCTTTCTTTCTTTTTAATTCTCCTTCATATGTTTATTCACTATTACTTGTTGTTATCACAAAATTGATTATTTATTTGTGTTAAAACAATAAAAATATTCAAGTGATTTTTATTTCTATATTTACTAAAAAGATAATACTTTTTATACGATATAATTATAATTTACATAAATCTCTCTATATTATTTTATAAACTGCATTTAATAAAGTTACTGTAATTAATTATCCGATGAAAATTAGATTATTATTACACATTATTAAAAAGGTATTTTTTTATATCAAACTGTTGGACCAGTACACTTGTAGCAAAAACCATTTTGCTTCTGCCATGCTCTCACATTGTTGTATACAGAGACTCTCTGCTTATGCCATGCACAACAACATTTCTCATACACAAATTATCAAACACCGAAAATGCAGAATGAATGAACAATGGGATAGAGAAAACAAGAGACAATATTTTCTCATTACCAACAAATTATGTATACAAGGTATTTATATTGTTTAACTGTTAAGACCATTACAAACTTTGATTACTATTTAACATAAACAACAAGATTAACATTAAGGTAAGCGTTTGGATTGGAAAGTGGATGTGAAGAAGAGCGACCGGATGAGAGTGATTGTGATATTGTTTGGATTAAGAAATTTGAAGGGATGAATGAATGGATTTGCAGGAAAAATTTACGAGAGTTTCTATATGATGTGATTGATATGATAAATTAAAAAAATAATATTTAATTAATAAAAATATATGATTACCAATGTGATGTATATTTAAATTTAAGTAGTAAAAATTATATTAAAATGAAATTGAATTTGTTAATTGTAATAAAAAAAATGAAAATGAAAAGATATAGAAATAAAATAGGTAAATAAAATATTTGAAATAAATTTGAAATCATTCTCTTACAACCCAGAAGAATCTCCATTGTTTAAGAATCTTAGCATGCACACCTTGTACGTGGTGGGTCGTGGCTAAGGAGATTTCAAAATTAAAACAAGGTCATTCCTGTCTTTGACCTTCATCTCTACAGTAAATCATCAAGGATCTCTGCCCTCTTGAGCGGATAAAATTATTAGGCACCTATGTTCCTCCAAATTCATGCACATGACCCCAAACAAACATTCAAAGCATTCACAAATTCATCTTCTCATATATGTGAATGTGATATCAGTAGCATCCCAAGAAACAAAGGATAAAATAGTATAAAGCAAGAAACAACAAATATATTGGGAAAAAATGATAGCAAACAGAAGTATTTAGAAGTAGTTTCCTTAACTTATAGAAAGGCCCTACACAATAGAAACCTTTCAATAAATTTCCACAGTAAATAAAACTTTTAGAAGAACCAAACCATCTTAAAAAGTCAAACTCAATCCTTAACACTGTTTCACTTTGTCCCTTCTGATTGATACAAAGCATTTTATCTTCAAATTCATTTACTAAAGTAAACAATAATAGTGGAAGCGTCCAACGTAAACCTCTTAATTTTTGACAAAATTCACACGAAAAGATAGAACTCACCATTGGAAAACAGAGTAAAAAGCATGTTTTTTCTTTTGGGGAAAGAAAAGATTTAGCCGTCACACCAGATCAATGATGCACATATACGAAGCGAAATGGATAATGTTTGAGAAAAAGAGGGAAAATGTGGAAAGATTGTTAGTTTCTGAACATCACTATCTAAGGTGGATATCCTAAATTAGTTGTGTGGGAAACACCACGTTTATTGTTTTTCTATCACTCTTTATCCATCTGTTTCCTTCCTTGTTGTACATTTATGATAAGGAAAATAGATACACATAATGCAATACGTAGGATTAGTAAATGCCAATGTAGTGTTGCTGTTCATAAATCTAATACTTCAAGTCACCATGAAATCTTTCTGGGTCCCTCCATATACACCCACATTGATTTGAACCTTGCACAACATCCATTCCATATCCTAGTAGCTAATGGTAATTAATCATTGTTACCCATTTATAGCACATACATCTACACAAATTTAGAAAAAAGAGAGTTGATAATTTAATTACACAGAAAGTTAAAGGATAAATAATTGCTTTATTGTAATAAATATTGATATATTTCGTTTTTAAGTTAAGAGAAAGATTATAATGTTAATACAAAAATTTAAATTCTATTAATTTTGTTTAAATTTCATGGTTGAAGTGATTGAATATATTTTTAATCTTTAGCAATTATATGTATGTTTATCATTATATTAAAAAGAATATTGATGTTAGCATGTTATTAATATTGAATGAACCGGTAAAGATTTTAAATTTATGAAGGAAAAGGTGGGCTGTCATTCTAGGTTAATTGCATTTTTAACCTTATTTTATGTTTTAATAAATACATGTGAATTATTAAAGAAGACATGTGTCTTTCCTTATCTTAATTGTTAACAAATTTTAAACAAAATTAATAGAATTATTATTTTTAGTTAAAGTGTATATATTTTTTTTATTATTATACTAAAAATGACATATATCAATATTTCATATAAGGAACCACCTATTTACTTCATCTCCATGTATTTATTAAGATTTTTTTATAATAAATATAGTTATTGTGGGTTTGATGTGTTTTTTCATGTTTTATTCTTTTATGATCAGCATAATTGAGATGTTAAAGTCCATAATGATATCTAATATAGTATTATTTCAAACCGTTTATTTATCCAAAATAAAAATAATGATAATAGTGAGATATGTGGTAAAACTTAAATAAATAGTTTTTTCCTCAAAATTAATATGCTAGACTTAATGAAACAAAAAAGTTATTAATAAATATTTTGAATTTAAATAATAGATAAGATATAATAAATATGGTCTAGTCGAGTTTTTAGTTTTTTTTCTCTTTCTAGTCGTTAATAAAATTAATTGGTACTTTTCATTGAATATGATTATTCAAAAATAATTCCTTCTCTTTTTGTGAAAAGAAAGTGAGATGAACAGATTTTTTAAATGAGTGATTTATCTATCTATGTCATTTATTGACATGACGTTGTTATATTATAAGAATTTTTATAGTTATTTATAATTAATATATCCATTTATTTTGAATCAAATAAAAAGAAAATAATAGTTTTTCTTATGTTTTTTTATCAAAATTCAAAGCGTGGACCTTTATATAGTTGACAAGATTTTAATGGTGACTTGAATGTTCTCGATTGTTGGAATTAAATTTCTCGTTGTTCAGATGGAAAGATCCACCTAAAAGACTCTTCAACACTCAAGTTAGTAAAAGAGTTTTGGGACTATGAATAGAAGAGAGAGAGTATGAGAGAACTGTATGTGTATTTCCTGATGAAATACCATGTGTATTTATACGGTTTCTTGATCATGTGAGGTTTGTTGTAAAATCTGATAATATCAAGAGAGTATATCAAATAATATTAACAAATATAACAACTTATAGTATATATGATAATTAGCGAAATAATAATAATAATGTGATATCTTACCTAATATACCAAATATTTTATAAATATATGAATATTTGTATCAATAAATATATCTCAAAATAACTTCCAACCATTTTAGATTAATAAAGTTGAATAAATCTTGTTGAGCTGCATCACTTAACATATTTGTTGGGTTATATATATATATATATATATATATATATATATATATATATATATATATATATATATATATATATATATATATATATATAATATGAAACAAAATTTAGGATTCATATGTTGGAATTTGTTTTTAAAAGAAAGTGCGGCAAAATCAATTTTAAAAAATTGAAGCTTCTTAAAGAACCGAAAAAAAGAGTAATATATTTATTTTCTAAACAAAAGCAGACATGATCAAACTCTAGGGAAATGACAACGTGCTTGGTAGCATCAATTATTTGAATAGGTGGTCATTTGTAAGGTAATTTCATGCTTAAATTAGAAAATAATAAATTAAAAATCTATAAAGATTAAAATTAATTTATATATATTTGAATTTTGAAAGAAATTATATAAGAAAGCTTTTATATAAATTAACTAAAAAATCACATTAACTTAAAAGAAAATTCGTTTATTTTATCTTTTTAATTTTAAAAAGCATATAAGGAAATGATGAATTCATGCATCTTAATCAATAGTTGAAAGAGTTTATTTGGCTTACCTTTACAATAATGTTGTTGAAAATTAATTCATTATCATGAATTAATGGTCGTCCATTGATTTGATATAGTTGTTGGCACAAGCAAGCTTGAAGCAAAGAATTGATAAAGCCATGTGCATGAAGATCACATGTGTTTGATGAAGATCTAATTGAAGATTATGTTTATAGTGTATTAAATCTGGAAATAATGTGTTAAATGTAATGATTAGGTGTGATATCATGTTGGTAGGCTATATGACATAGGTTAGATGTCTTGTTAGTCATGGTGTGTCTCTTTTAATCTGTTAAAATGATTTTAACAGGTTAAAAGACTTGCAATATATAGTTTCTGGTATGAATGCATTTAATCAGTTGAATTATTTTTCAATCGACTGATTTCACTTAAGTCTAGTGAAATTAGCTGATTATACGAAAAATTCAACCCACTGATTTCATTTAAACGAGACTATATATGTTGTGTTTTAGAGCGCGAAAACTTGTCATTCTTCTCTATAAAACTATCTCTCTCCTATACACAGCTGCAACGTGTAGATTGAAGATCTTGGTTTATCTTGGAGGCATTTTGGCTTGTGAGTAGCTTGAAGAACACATGTATGGTTGGCTAGGGAGAGCCACCATCAGGTTTGAATGTTCTTGTGCCTCTGGTTGTTTTGTCTGATGTGATTTCAAGTCTATAAGTGTGATTCTTGTAGGGTGTGTGTCTAGATTTTTGTATGAGTCAAAAATCTTATGAGTTTCTTTGTTCAAAAGTGTAATCTTGGTGTGTGATTTGTAAAACTTTTGAATATAGTGGAAACTAGACTCATGTTGTCCTGGTAAACTGGATGTAGCTCTATGATTAAATGAACTAGTATAAAAACAATTGTGCAATTCTCTTTCCTTCATCTCACTCACTTTGAATTACTATAAAAAGTCAAGAAAACCAAGGAATCCACTCTTTGTTGTGCTTTAATGCGTTCTTATGTAATCTGAGGTTGTATACTTGTTAGAAATATTATTTGGAACAAGTCTTGTATGTAAAAGTTTGTTGTTTGAGTTAAATCTACGAAATCTACATTCTGCATAAATTCCCAGGATTTTAGCCGACTGATTTGAAATTTTAATCGACTATTTCAGAGCTCAAGAACAAATTAGTCTGATATTTTATTTTTTAACCAATTGAAAGTGTACTGGTCTACAACTTTTACATTCTAATTCTCCAGTCTATTTGATTCAATTGAAAGGGGTTTTTAAGCTTTCAAAAAAGTTTTAAACAGCCAATTCAACCCCCCTTCCTCCTTCTTGGCTTAAATCACCATTTCAAAATTAAAAATAGTTAATCATATGATTGATATAATTGATGCTCATATGATTCATTTATTCATTACTATCCATTATTTTTTATGTAGATAAGATATTTTGTTTAACTATTTGATGTGTATCCTTTATGGGTTATCATGTTATATCTATAAATATGACTCTTCCTATCAGTAATAAGACACATAGCACAACACAAAAAAGTTGCTCCTTCATTCTCTATTTTTCCTTCTATTCTCCCTTTTATCTTCTCTTTGTTATTAGCTTCATCTTATAACATTCATCTATTTGTCATTAATAATCAATTTTAGTGATAAAAAAATGTTAGTCCATAAAGTGACCAATTTAGATACTAATTTATAAAATAAAAAAATATGATTAAACACTTACAATTGATCTCTAAATTGGTCACTAAAATTTAATTAGTAAGGTTTTGGATATCAAATGATTTAGTTTATAAATTGGTTGCTAAACATTAGCTACCAATATTTTGGTTATTAAAATAATTAGTTTCTAATTAATTAGTGACCAATTTAGCGACCAATTATAAGTTTTTATTCATAATATTGATTATTATAGTAATTAATAATTTTTTATTTTATAAATTGGTCATTATAGTGACTAACAATTTTTTGTCACTAAAATTGGTTATTATTTAAGAGTTTTCTTCTAGTGAGAAATCATGTTTATATGTATAAATGTTAAAAATGTTTTAGCTCTTCAAATTTTATTTCTTTTACAAATAAATATTTTAAACTTTAATTTTACTCTATTTGATATTACATTTTGTTACGTTTGCACATAGATGTAATCATGTAATGATGTAATTTAATTACAAACCATGAGAACCTACAGTACAAGAAAACTTCTAAATAGTGACCAATAATGATTAGTAACTATAGTAACCAATTTAGATACTAATTTACAAAACTAAAAATTATTGGTTACTATGAATAAAAAATTATAATTGGTCACTAAATCGATATTTAAAATTAGTTACTATGTTTTTGGATACCAAAGGAAATTAGTCACTAAAAATTTGCTACCTAGGTTTTGGCTACCAAAATGACTTAGTTTTTAAATTGGTCTCTAATTAATTAGAGATCAACTTAGTGACTAATTATAATTTTTTATTTATAATAATGACTATTTTAGCAACCAATAATTTTTAAGTGTAAATTGGTATCTAAATTGGTCACTATAGTGACTAACTATTTTTGGTTTCTAAAATTGATTTCTAAGTGACAATTTTCTTATAGTGGTAAAGGTAAAAAAGTTAAATGAAAATCTATGAGGAGAATAAATTATAACAAGTTTTCCTATAACAATGGCATGAATACCAAAGTGTTTAACACCATAAAATTAAAACAACAAATAAGGCAAGGAATGGACATAAATTATTGGCAAATTGTTGGCATTAAAATAGTTTCTTTAATCAATATTTGTTGGATTATGTTCTTATAAAAAAAGAGTATGGGTCTTCTAAGGTGATGTGGAGAAATTGACAGTAAATATGTGAGTGGAATTAAAAGAAGATTCACCTAAAAAGATTGACTAATAAAGTTAATTGATGGACTACATGCTATTTAATTTATTATTTTTATATATGTTCTTCGATTATCGTATTTAATGGAATTTGTAAGATATTATGTTGATAATTATATTTATTATGTTATAATATTTTGTCATATATTATAGTTGTATTTATTATAAAAATAATAGGTGTCTTTTGTAAGATATTATGGAAATATTTATCATAACTATATTTATTTAGTATTATTTTTCAGCTCAGATGGAAGGGAGGTACACATAAGCCTCCAATCTCATAGCTCCCCAAGGTGAGCAAATGAACTTGTAGGTCTAGTTCGACATAGTCAAGTTGGGGTGTGTATGTATATTTTTGAATTATCTTTGACCGTGGTGTTCAACTTTGCTCATTATTGAGCGATGTGGTACTTTGTTTTCAAACATACTTTTGACCCTTCATTTGTGGTTTTTGTTTTTCGAACAACCTTGAATTACATTTTCCTACCTTGGTTGGTAGTCACAATATTTATTATGTTTGTTTGTTTGATATTCTCTTTTTGAGCAACCTCAAACTATTTTCTCTGTCTTGGTTGGTAGTCACAATAGTTGTTATGTATGTTCGTTTGAGTTTCTTTTTGAACAATGATGGACGTCCTTGGTGTAAGAGAGGAAGGAGATCCATGGAAGACACCAAGAAGTAGATGAATTGCAGTGGAAATGAAGATAAGAGCAAGAAGAGCTCTCGGCAATGGAGCTGTTTGGTGAAGATGAAAAGTAGAAGTGGAGCTATGGTATGGAAGGTGGCTAGAGGAGATGAAGGAGAAGGTTAGCCATGTATGCTCTCAAAATAATAGAAGAGTGGAGTGATCTCAACACAAACATTCTATTAGAAATTTCAAGAGTTAAAATGTACAAATGGTCTACTTTTGGCTTTTATATGTGAGCCTAAAAGCTAGACTAATTCTTGGCCCTTAGATCAAGCTTGGAGGGGAAGCTTTAATCATCACCCTTGGATGGTGGCTTGGAGAAGGAGGCATCTTCCTAGCCTTTCGATGAAGACTTGGAAAAGAAGACACTCTCTTAGCCCTTAGATGAAGGAGGCGCATGGGTGGAGTGTGGACTTGGCTCCATGGGATGCATGATCCATGAGGTGTAGGAAGGAATGTTGACTTCCACTTAGTCCACCTTTGACCTTTGGTAGCTCATGGCCAAATCTC
>Ga0214542_1011071_pt1 | contig 12614 bp, 9 predicted proteins | sample CNSS1metaG_FD_160096 | JGI IMG/M metagenome (GOLD analysis project Ga0214542, IMG submission 160096) | Root nodule microbial communities from cowpea collected in UCLA plant growth center, Los Angeles, California, USA - CNSS1 | ecosystem: Host-associated > Plants > Roots > Nodule | place: USA...
CAATTCAGCGTCCAAAGCAGCACTGCCATGGAAACAGTGTATCGTATTAAAGCCGGAGGACAAGAAATCCCACCACAAAACGACACCGGTTTGTTCAGGGGTTGGGCTGACGAACAAAGCTATTTTATCAAACACAATCCAAGGAATGATGATCTACCAGGTGACATGGATGGGAAAATGAACATAACAGTGAATCCCGATTACTTGGCACCAAAGGAACTGTTCAGAACAGCCCGTAGCATGGGCAGAAACGCCACTCTGAACAAAATGAGCAACCTCACTTGGGAGTTCCCCGTTGATGCTGGCTTCGTTTACCTTCTCAGGCTCCACTTTTGCGAGCTTGATCCCAATATTAATGACATCGGTGACATGCAGTTCCAAATTTACATAGCGAGCCAGTTGGCTGACGACCGTGCAGATGTAATGAAATGGAGTCAGAAACAAAAAGGTCTAGCTGTGCTCAGAAACTACGCAGTTTTGATTCCCAACAATGGGACTCAGAAAAAGTTTAATCTCTCGCTTCAAATGCAGCCTTACGGAAGCAGTGTGGATTCGAAATACGCAGACGCCTTCCTGAACGGTCTCGAGATCTTCAAAATCAGCGACTCTAGGACTTACAACCTCGCCGGACCTAACCCGGACCCGATTGAGACACCACACCAAAAGAGAAATAGCAGAAGCCGAAGGCGGACAATTGGTATTACGGCGGGGGTAGTTTCCGGTGTCATTTTTATCTCGCTTGTCGTTTTCTTTATCCTGTTGTTGACCACTTCCAAGAGGAGTGCACAGTTGTTCTCAACGACCAAGTCAACCAAGCAACACAATTTTTCTCTGCCTTCCGATCAATGCCGCCGGTTTTCTCTAGTCGAGATCAAAGCCGCCACCAAAAACTTCGACAACGTCCTTATCGTCGGCGACGGAGGATTTGGACACGTGTACAAGGGCTACATCGACGACGTCTCAGTCCCCGTCGCTATCAAGCGCCTTAGACATGGTTCCCAGCAGGGGGCTAGCGAGTTCGTCAACGAGATTCAGATGCTCTCGCAACTCCGCCACCGCCATCTCGTCTCACTCATCGGTTACTGCTGCGATAACAACGAGATGATCCTCGTTTACGACTTCATGGGACGTGGAAACCTCCGCGACCATCTCTACGGCACCGATAATCCCCCTCTCTCGTGGAAGCAGCGGTTGAAGATTTGCATTGGCGCTGCGCGCGGACTACGCTATCTTCACAGTGGCGCGAAGCACATGATCATCCACCGTGACGTGAAAACGACGAATATCTTGTTGGATGAGAAGTGGGTGGCGAAGGTTTCGGATTTCGGGTTATCCAAAATTGGGCCGAATGAGATGTCGAAGGCCCATGTTAGCACTGCCGTGAAAGGCACCTTTGGGTATTTGGATCCGGAGTATTACACTCGGCAGCGGCTGACGGAGAAATCTGACGTGTACTCTTTTGGCGTGGTGTTGTTTGAGGTACTCTGTGCCCGTTTTCCTCTGATCCATACTGAAGAAATCGAACAGGTGTCACTAGCTAATTGGGCCAGATATTGCTGCCAAAATGGGACAGTGGCGGAGATTGTGGACCCCATATTGAAAGGGAAGATCGCTCCCGATTGTTTGGCCAAGTTTTGTGAGATTGGGGTGAGTTGTTTATCACAAGAAGGGATGCAGAGGCCGTCCATGAACGATGTCGTTTTGATGCTAGAGTCTGCACTGAAACTGCAAGAGAGTGCCGACGAAGGCGCAAAGGAAGATATTAATCATGTGTTGGATCCTGAAAAGCACCACAATAGTTACAAGGACAATGATAAGTTGATGTTAGAGCTGTTTTCTGATATTGTCGACCCAAGGCCACGCTGAAGTAATCCAATAATGTTCATGAAATGTTTGCTAAAAGTTAGATTCGAAAACCTACTATTATTTACATGCTTCAAATTTATGTATTCAGTGGTTGTAGTGCTAAAGTTTCTCTGTATATCAATCAGGCTTCTTCTATCTCTTGCTAGTGAATGACGACACGTGCAAGGTTTATTGATAAATTTACCTATTATACACCAAAATACATGAAACAGTATTTTTTTCTTTTTCTTTTATCAAAGTCTATTCATACTCTAATATTTAATATGATAATCATATTTAGATAATAATATATTCTAATATATTATAACTCGTAGTTATATTATGTTATATAAATAAAAATTATATATTTTTAATGAATAACATATTTGTTCATTTTTTTAAATACTTTTTGTTATTATTATTTTATTGATTTTCCTTTTTTATTTAAATGTGTATTTATCTACTTCTAAGGTATTCATATGTAGGTATTCTAATTGTTACTAATCATGTAATTGTTATTATGAGACTCGATATAATCATTTAGAACAAAACGAATTCATGAAATAAGTCTTATATAAAAAAATAGAAGAGCTATTAATAAAATATTTATAGATAAGATTTAATTATTATTTTGGTCTCTATTTTCATTCAAGAATGTCAAGTTGGTCCTTCCGTCTTTTTTAATTTCAATAATTTGGTACTTATCATTAAATTTCGTGAAACTGATCAATAATTTTTCATTAAAATTGACATTAGAATTATGTTAATCACACCAATAAATAAAACAATTCTTATTAACAACTTTAGTTTTGATAAAAAATTCTCTGATCAGTCTTACAAAAATGAACTAAAATGACTAAATTACCTCAATTTTTTAAAGTTGAGACCGAATTAAAACTTAAAAAGAAATTGAAGAACCAAGTTAATATTTTTGAAAAAAATTAAGATTAAATCAGTAATTAAACCTTCCTATTTAATATTTGTTTCTCTTATTTAGTTTTATTAATAGAGACTAAAATATCTAAGAATCATGTTAATAAATTTAAGGAAGTATTTACTCAATTTTTTTCTTCAGTTTACAGTTATTACCGCTTAAACTTTTAGTGATGAACATTTTTTAGTAGATTTTTCTTGAGTCTCTAACAATTCAACTAAAGATCATCTTTATAAGGAATTCACATAATTACAAACAAATTGTCACTGTCCGTAAAAAATGGGACAGTGGAAACGCTCTTTGAAAAGAAATATTTGTTCTTTCTACACGTCCAAAAACACTCCACCTCCTTATAATAAGGACATTTGATATCTTTTTATTTTATAACTTGATTTATATTTATTTTAATTTTTTATTAAAAATAGTTAAATTTATTATGTTTATTTGTTATATCAGATTGTAATATATTTAAAGTTGTCAAAACGGATAATCCGGTCCAATCCGACTCGACCCACCACGTGTTGATCATTTAGTGAGTCAATCCAACCCGACTCACTTATTAGCGAGACAAAAAAATTTGAATCTGGCTCAGTCCACCACGAGTTGGCGGGTTAAACGGGTTGGCTCACGGTTCACTTAATTAAAAAAATACATTTTTTCATTTGTTTTTCGGTCAAAACTAAATTATAATTCTAATTAAAATCTAAATAAACTTTAATAGAATCTAAATACAAACTAAAATCAACAAAATACAAATTATTTATATGTTGGCTGAATAAAACAACCTAACATGACCTAAATGTAAAGCCCAACTTAATAAAAAAAAAAGTACTTGTGTGACCCTTTTATCTGCGGGTTGGTGAACCAACCCGGCTCACCACGGGTTCAATCCGGGTGAGCCGAGTTCTAGATGAACCGGGTCAAAAATCGACCAGTATTGAAATTTGTAAAAAAAATTCAATCCAAACCGGCTCGAACCCATGGTGAGCCAGGTTGACTCGCAGGTTCCAACCCATTTTGAGAGTTCTAAATGTATTATGACTAGTGAAATAAAAATTATTAAATTTATTGTATTAACTTGTGATATAGACCGTGATGTGCAATCGCTAGTGGAATAAGGAATCCGTGTTTGTGGAAGAGAACATTCCTCGCGACTCATTCCTAAAATATCAGGAACGAAGGACCAAAAATCGTCACATGAAAACAATTCAATGGAAATGGCTGGAAAGGGATCACTATAGTTTCTTTATATTTCGGAATCTTCTTTTTGAAATTTAAAAAATTATTATATCTTTTATAGGATTAAATTTTATCACCCTCTTTAAACTTACAAAATCAATTATGTAAAATTTAAAACCTTTTAAATTAGAAGTGTTAAAATATGTGTTTATTTTTCAAAATATTCAAAATTTAGATTTAGTCTATTTAAAAAAAAAATCTCACACTAAAGATTATTATTATTATTATTATTATTATTATTATTATTATTATTATTATTTTAGTCTTTAGTTTTCCTAATTTTAAAATGTATCACTTTTAATCTTTTAAATGATATTGATGATGTATCATAAAGGTATAAAGTTAAGAGAGATAAAAGTAAAAAAGTTTGAATGTTGTTTTCGCCTTGAGTTTACGTCGGGAACTTTGAGTCTTTTATTCATACATGATGGATAAATTCATTGGCGCAATGAATATGATTACAATTATTTTTAATATTATACTACAATATCGTAGTATATTTAAACACAAAAGAAGAAGAAGATGGGATATAAGTGGTAAGATCTTAGTTTTATTTTTAAATGAGATAGAACTTTTATGATTATTTTATTATGAAAAAGTTTTAGTATAAATGGAGTTTATTCTTGTAAAAGTCATTGTCTCTTGTTATTGGGGAAGAACAAATAAGATATGTCAGACACAAGCGTTACCTTATCCCAATTCATAATTTCCTCAGTAGGCTCCCTCTCGGCTAGTATATGTCATCTGTGGATATCTCGGTGTGGACCGGTTTGGACTTGAGAGGGGTTACCTGTGGAAGAGACTCTGATGCTCAAGTCAGCAAATACTCTCAGAAAGTCAAATCTCGTGATTAAGGGAGTCATGAATACGTACCTTTAATTGTTGGGGTCCATACATATTTATAGATTATTAATTATGCTTAGTCATGTCATGGGCTGGGCCCCTGTTTGCGCCGTAGGTGGGCCTGGGTCTTGGGCAAAGCATCTTAGAATGATTACCGTGGGCCCTTAGGGGCCTTGCGGGTAGTGCTCTGAATTTGTCAAGTTCTTGCTTAATTATCCTAAGTTAGCGGCTTAGGTCGGTTACCTTTTAACAGCTTAGACCGGGTACTGTTAATCGTTCATACATGGTGATTACTTGCGTCTTTGGGACTATGTAGGCGGGTTTTATGGCTATAGTTGGGTTAAACCAGCTAGGTGTGGTACACCTCTTTATAAAGGAAAAAAAGGAATCTTCTTACATATACCTTCTTTCTAAAATATTTAACCTTCTATCCATTTTTTTTAAGAATGGAGAGCATCGTGGAATTCCTGACATTGAGACCTACTTTTCTATCCAATTTAATTGTTGAACAAAGTAAATCTTCTTTTAACCTTTTTAGAGTCATTTGGGTTTTACTATGCATATTTTTGTCCTCATTTAATATTTAATTTTGGTATTAATTAAAATTTTATGTTTAAAAGATTGATTTAAATAAAATTTGTGATAATTGGACTTATTGAGTTTGTGAGATAAAAATGGTTTAAAAAATGACTTTTGGTTATATAAAATATTCTTGGATATTCTACATGTTTGTTGATGGAGCTAAAATTAAATTTTGTTCATTAAAGATGTGAAATTCAATTCTTCTAATTTATTGATACACTTTCCTACTCAAATGGCTCATACCGCTTAAATTTTTAGTGATGATCAGACCATCCAAGCTAAAAAAGTTTTGTTCACTTTAAAGAATTTGTCTTTAAAAGGCATTTTGGAGGGTGGAAGGAGGAAGAGATGTGTAAAATATCTTAGGCATCGACTTCTAAATGATGTCCGACTAGGGGTTGTTAAAGTGAGTCAATCCGTCTCACACTGGTTGGCTCACCACGAGTTGAGCTAAAAATGAATTAGCTCAACCCAGCTCACTTTTTTGCTTAACCAAAAATTTTGTAACTTGATCCGACCCACCACGGCATGGTAGGTTAGTGGGTTGACTCACTTACAAGATTTTTTTTTTGCATTTTATTATATATATATATATATATATATATATATATATATATTTATTGCATTACAATGAGATTGAATTGACTAATTCATTTTTTATAATAGTGAAATCAAAGTGTTCACCTAATTCTCAAATATTATAATAAAGATAATAGTTAAAGATTAAAGTATCAACATATATAACTTGACAAAAAAATTAATTAAACATTCAAATTATTCAAATATTACACAAAAAATTAATTAAATATTCAAACTATTCAAATATTACACAAACGAATTTAAAAAAATGTTGGTGGGTTAAGTGGATCAACTCACCTTCAATCCAACTCGAACATATTTAATTTGGAGGTTAAGTGAGTCGGGCTCAATTCAACCCACATTTGAAAGAAACTAATTTTTTCTCAATTCAACCTGGCTTGAACCTGTGTGGTGAGCCGGATTAGCTTACGGGTTAGAACCTATTTTGGCATCTCTATGTAGGACTATTGGGTAAGGTCAAAGGAAAAATATTAATTTTTTATTAAATATTAAAAACTGTAAAAAAAAAATGAAAGATAAATGAATGATTATAATTTTTCTTTTATTACAACCAGAGATAGGTAGTAGTATAGTAGTTTATCATTGAGTGTGAACTTTCTTTCAGGCTGGCTTTCGTAGCAAGGGTAACTTATCAAGGATGATAATAAGTCTTGGTTCTGTCACTCTCACAGCAAACTAGGGATGGCAATTAGGGCCTAGCCCGCGGGCCCGTAGAAAAAACGCAGGGCGGGCCAAGATAGTGAGCCCGCAGGCCCGCGCGGGCTCGGCCCGCATAGGCCCGCAAGCCTGCATAAAATAAAATAAAATAAAAAACTTGCACTTGTGTATATTAATTACTTCTTTTATGGACTCTTGCATTAACATTTCAAATTCTTGTATAAATGGAAAAGACAAGTATTATGTAATTTTTAATGTGCTAAAATTTAAAGAATACATTGTGTATGTCATAGTATGAATATGATGAAAATGTTGAATTATCAATTTATCATTTAATTCCCGAAAGTCTTTACTTAATTTTGTGAACTTCTTAAAGTTTTCCAATTTTTAAACATTGAAAGTTTTATCATAAAAAAATAAATAAATAAAAAAATTAAAAAAAAAAGCGGGCCGGCCCGCGGGCCCGTGGGCCAACATATATGCGGGGCAGTCCAGAGTATGCGGCCCGCATAAAATGTGTGGGGCGGGACGGGCCGGCCCGCGGTGTGCGGGCCTTATGCGGGGCGGGCTTAAACGGGGCGGGCCGACCCGCATTGCCACCCCTACAGCAAACCATGAGGTTCAGCGCAGTCATATTCTTCCTTCTCCACCTCTTTTCACACATCCAAGTTATGTTCATCCCAATTACCAACATGATTCAATATGCAAGTACTTAACAAATCTTTTAAGAGACTAATCATTCTCTCAAGCTATCCATGTTTAAAAATTATCATTACTCTTCAACTATTTTCTAAATTCTCATCAAAATTCCATTAGGGTTCATAATTGTACTGTATGTCCCATCGGTCAATCGGCCAAAGCTAATCCTCAAGCCCATCGGCCAAGGTTGAAAAACTTGTACATTAAAGGCTATCGGTCGAACGGCCTCATAAATAAACTGTAGGACCATCGGTCAATCGGTTCTACAAACAAACCACATAGCATCGTTAAAAGACTATCGGTCGAACGACTGGTGAACAAACTGTAGGACCATCGGTTAAACGGTTAAACCAATAAGTCAAAAGCCAACCACGTTCAGGCCCATCGGTCCATCGGTAACACCTAATCGAGTGACTCTGATCCCTAATGGCACATCGGTCGATCGGACAAGCACGAGCAGCACCTAAACATAACAAAGGACAATCAATAAACCAACCGTCGGTTGATCAATCTCTTTAGACTTGCGTAATCCTTTACATGCGTTCGTCGGTCGATCAGCCATACACGAATCGTTCACGTTAAAAACAAGACACAACTAATCCAGTCAAGCGGCCATCGGTCGAACGGTCGAACAACCAGTCAATCGGGTTAATTAGCGGTAAACGAGTCAGTAATCTTGATTAAAGGATCATTGAGCCGTAATTAAGGAACCCTAATCACAAGCCCACACCGAAAACTATAAATAGGGCCCAAAGGTAGGTTGGTAAGGATCTTTAATTCGCATTTATTACAGCCGTTACATTGATACACCGATCGGTTCGTTACTGACTTAAGCATCGGAGCCCTTTAGACAAGTACCCCGATCGTCATCCCAGTCGATCGAGCGAAAGAGTGGATTTTCTTGGAGAAGAAGTTATCGCTGTAGTGAGAAGTGGAATAAGCTTGGAGAGGTTTTTTAGCTGGCTCTTGGCCCCTATCCCCGAAACAATAATGTTTTTAGTTATTATCTATAAAAACTTGAAAGTACGTGTAGTTCTTATAACAATCGTAAAATTTAATAGTAGTTTCTATAAATTTTTAAAATTTATTCTTCCTAAATTTCAAATTGGTGTTGTTAATCCTTAATATTTATTTTAAAAGTAGACAAGTGTATACTTTATATTATGAATCGAGAATTTTTTTTTTTTAAGTATTAGCACGATAACATCATTTTTTTTAAGATATAAGCAAGTAATCTAGTGCCATATAGAAAATAAAATTAATTATTTTCAATTTTAGTAAGATTAAAAATATATTTACAGAAATTAAAATTAAAATTTACTCATTCACATAATTTAAAATATATTTAATCCAAAATGAAAGTTGTAAATGTAACAAAAGGCAATAAAAATAACTAATCCTACGAAAAATAAATTAATCTCCAGTACCTTTTATAAACGCGAGAATATAAACAAAATACTATTTCATTTTTTGTGCAGTGACATCATACTTGAGAGGAATATCTGCTCTCTGAAATCTATATAGCGTTCGGAGTTTCAAGATATAGATGCGTGTTGGACGCAGTGAGATGAGTTTGTGGCTTTTGTTTTGGTCTACGGTCATAAATTATTTTTCTTAGTTAGAGAGGAATAGATTGTTATAAGAGAACAAAATAGGAAATAGAAAATTATACTATCAATAAATATTATGATATGACAACAAATGGACTATTCAGTGAAATTTGAAGTATGTACAATTCTTTCCACTGAACATGTTTTCTACTTTGACTGGTCCAAGTTATTCACTAACAAATTCCCAGGTACCAATCATCATAGTAATAAGCCCTTGCAACTTCACTCACTTGTTAACTGCAAACCATGGCCTTCCTCACTTTCACCGATTCCTTCATGCTACTGTTCTTCCTTCTACACTTCGTCACTCACCTCCTAGCTTACACCCCCGAGGAAGTTTTCACCATCAATTGCGGTTCCACCGGAAATTCCTCTGACGGTCAAAGAAGGTGGACCGGCGACGCAGACACAAAGTACTTATCTTTCCAAGACGGCTCCGTTTCAGACAAGGCGACAACGCAGTCTCCTTCCGCCAATCAAATCCCATTCTCCACTGCACGCTTGTCCCGTTCCCAATTCAACTACTCCTTCCCTATCTCAGCAGGCACCAAATTTGTTCGTCTCTTCTTCTACCCTGCAGACTACCCTTCCTTTCCCCGCACCGACGCATCCTTCTCCGTTCAATCTAACCAATTTACTCTCCTCAACGCTTTCAATGCCTCTCTTAACGCCGACGCTCAAGCCACCGACACTATTTTCAAAGAATACGTGGTCAACGTCAACGACGGTGAGAGGCTAATCCTCACCTTCACTCCCTCGCATCCAAACTCCTACGCTTTCATCAATGGAATCGAGGTGCTTTCCATGCCAACAGATTTATATTATACAGTAGATGACACAGGCTTCACGTTCATTGACAGTAAAACGCTGTACAGCCTTGGAACCAGCTTTGCTCTTCAGACTGAGTATAGAATCAAAGCCGGAGGACAAGAAATCCCACCACAAAACGACACCGGTTTGTTCAGGGATTGGGCTGACGAACAAGGCTATTTTATCAAACACAATCCAAGGAATGATGATCTACCAGCTGATATTTCTGGGAAAATGAACATAACAGTGAATCCCGATTACTTGGCACCAAAGGAACTGTTCAGAACAGCCCGTAGCATGGGCAGAAACGCCACTCTGAACAAAATGAGCAACCTCACTTGGGAGTTCCCAGTTGATGCTGGCTTCACTTACGTTCTCAGGCTCCACTTTTGCGAGCTTGATCCCAATATTAAGGACATAGGTGACAGGCAATTTTTCATTTACATAGCGAACCGGTTGGCAGGACGAAGTGTAGATGTAATGAGTTTGAGTCAGAAACAAAAAGGTTTCGCTGTGCAAAGAAACTACGCCGTTTTTATTCCCAATAATGGTACTCAAAACAAGTTTAATCTTCTGCTTGAAATGCACCCTAAGGAAAACGCTGCAGAAACGAAATACAGCGACGCCTTCCTAAACGGTCTGGAGATCTTCAAAATCAGCGAGGCGGGCTCAAACAACCTTGCCGGACCCAACCCTGACCCGGTTCAGACTCCACATAACAGCATTTCCGGCCAAAACGTAAAGGCTCACAGCGGAAGTGGAACGACGATAATTGATGTCGTCGTAGGAGTGGGAATCAGTGTCGTGTTTATCTCTCTTGTCATTTTGTTGGTTATTGTCTTGCGACGAAAGAGAAGCACTAAAACAAATTTCAAGGATTACAAATCCAAGTCCTTCACAGCCACACAGAAAGCATCCCTGCCATCAAATATCTGCCGCAACTTCTCCCTAGTAGAGATTGAGGCCGCTACCAGGGACTTCGACGAAGTCCTCATCGTCGGCGCAGGAGGATTCGGTCACGTGTATAAGGGTTATATCGACGGCGGTTCCAGCCCCGTGGCCATCAAGCGCCTGAAACCGGAATCACAGCAAGGTGCGCAAGAGTTCTTGAACGAGATCGAGATGCTCTCCCAGCTTCGCCACCTTCATCTCGTGTCCCTCATCGGATACTGCAACGACAACAACGAGATGATCCTGGTCTACGACTTCATGGCGCGTGGAACCCTACGCGATCATCTCTACGGTACGGATAATCCCCCTCTCTCCTGGAAGCAGCGCTTGCAGATATGCATTGGCGCGGCGCGTGGGCTGCACCATCTCCACACAGGCGGGAAGCACATGATCATCCATCGCGACGTGAAAACGACGAACATCTTGTTAGATGATAAGTGGGTGGCGAAGGTTTCGGACTTTGGGCTTTCCAGAATTGGGCCAACAGACACGGACAAGTCCCACGTGAGTACCCATGTGAAGGGAAGCTTTGGCTACATAGACCCGGAGTACTACAAACGATTTCGTTTAACAGAAAAGTCTGATGTGTACTCTTTCGGAGTTGTGCTCTTTGAGATACTGTGTGGTCGTCCGGCTTTGATTCACAGTGCGGAGACGCAACAGGTGTCGCTTTCTAATTGGGTGAGACATTGTCACGGAAATGGTACCATAGCAGAGATTGTGGAGCCCGCGTTGAAGAAGAAGATTGCACCAGAGTGCCTGAAGAAGTTTTGTGAGATTGGAATTAGTTGTTTGTTGGAGGATGGGACGAAGCGGCCGTGCATGAAGGATGTGGTTGCGATGCTCGAGTTTACTCTGCGGCTACAAGAAGGTGCGGAGCATCGCGCAACTGAAAAAAGAGAGGAAATTAGTGAGGATAGCTTTTCTACTACGGACTTGAATGTGACTACGACCACTTTCACCAGTGAAGACAATGGCTACAGTAATAATACGTTTTTGTCTTGGACCCCTTTCTCGGAGATTATGGATCCACATCCGCGCTGACCCAATCCATTTAACGCAGACCTCTTCAAAGGATAATATAAAAACCAAAAGATAGTGGGACTGCGTACTACAGTTTGACGTTGCCATTATGATTATGAAAGAATCAATTATAATAAGTTTTGTATTATTCCCAGTTTGAAGATGAATAGAATGTTCAAAGGCCTACACCCAAGTTTTATAAAAAATTTTCATTTAATTAAGAGGTTTAATTTAAAAGATATTTTAACAAATGATAAAGGACTTTATATTTTATTACAATTTTTGTATTTTATAACTAAATATTATCATTTTTCTAAAAGATACATGATTTGTAATTTTTATTTTATAAATAGTAAGACAAACACAACAATTAAGTTATTTAGATTAGATTTTGTGACTTGAAGTATTATTAACTTTAAATCAGATTATTTATTTTCTATGTTTGTTTTTCGATTTAGGATATTCAGCTTAGAGATGACAAATAAATCTGTCTCCGTGGGTATTGTCCGAACCCGTCCCCGTTTTGACGGGGAATCCCCGTACCCGTTTTGACGGGGAATCCCCGCATTGACTGGGTATGGGTATGGGTATGGGGAATCCCCGATTTTTTCAATTGGGTATGGGGATGGGATGTGGATGGGGATGAATATATCCCAGCCATAATACCCGTCCCCGTCATATCTCCATCCTCGTTTAAATTATTAAAATATTCACAATTAATTAAGTAACCATATATATATATATATATATATATATATATATATTTTTTTTATTTTTTATTTTTTTTATATATTTTTTTTTTTATGAAACTCTTTTTCATC
>Ga0214542_1011073_pt1 | contig 12608 bp, 12 predicted proteins | sample CNSS1metaG_FD_160096 | JGI IMG/M metagenome (GOLD analysis project Ga0214542, IMG submission 160096) | Root nodule microbial communities from cowpea collected in UCLA plant growth center, Los Angeles, California, USA - CNSS1 | ecosystem: Host-associated > Plants > Roots > Nodule | place: USA...
GCCAACAAATTCATTGAGACTTTACATTGATTAATTTGTAAATCTACAACAATAATTAATTGAGCAATAATCTTTAGATAACCGATGATGAATCTATTTTGAAAAAGCAATGGAATCAATCTATTTTTTTTACTATTGTTTTTATTTCTTTTTATCTTTTAAAATTTATTTCTATCTTTGTTTATATTAATCCCCTATATTTTTTATTTTGTTTGACTAACTCATTTGTATAGTTTTATAAGAACTAATTTGTTAAAAATCAATTCTGTGTTCGTTGGGAGACGACTTAGGGTTACTTTACCCTTTCTATTTTCTTGACTACTATCTTAGAAATACTGAAGTTGCTATAGTTTAGTAGTATTAATTTGATCGCGTCAACGACAGCGTTATCATATTCTTATTATTATTTTACCATTATCATTATTTTTATTATTATTACTATTATAATAATTATAATTATTCTTCTTCTTCTTATTTATTTTATTTTATTTTACTATTATTATTATTATTATCATTATTATTTATTATTATTACTATTACTATTATTATTATTATTATTATTATTATTATTATTCTTATTTTATTTTACTATTATTATTATTATTATTATTATTTTATTATTATAATAATAATAATAATAATTATTATTATTATATTATTCTTATTATTTTTATTTTATTTTACTATTATTATTGCAATTACTATTATTATTATTATTAGACGGAGAAGCGAGTAGACACTCGTAGCAGCAAAGATCGATCAATATAATCATCAAAGGGTGTAGAATCAAGATGCGTCTAGAGGAAGATATGGAGGTCAAGGATTAAGGGTTGTGTCTTGTGAGTCTTAGGAAAAACAACGCTTTTATCGGGTTTAGGTGAACAGGCAGGGTTGTGCTCTTGCCGAGTTTTGGTAAGCAGGCAAGGGTGGTTGCTTGTAAGTCCTAAGAAAAGTAATGCTCTTAACAGGTTTCGGTGAACAAGTAAGGGTTGTTGCTTGTTCTTCCCAAGAGGCATTGGGGTGCAGGAAAGGAAACTAGTTGGCTATGAGAGAATAATATACTATGTGATGAGACTTTGGAGTATTAGAAGTGTTGGAATATTGAATGGTTATTGACGAGTTCAAATTTTTGCCCTCATTTTATGTTTAAATTTGGGGATTTAATAGAATTTTTGTGTTTAAGGATTGATTTAATTATGATTTGTGATTATTGGATTTATTGAGTATGTAAGGCAAAAATGGCGTAAAAAATGATTTTAGTTGCATAAAATATTATTGGATATTCTAATGTTTGTTAATGTAGCTGAAGTTTAATTTGGGTCATTAAAAGTGTGGATTTGAAATATTCAAAGTTACAAAATAGGTCCAAAATCAGCAAATTCTGAAAAGAAATAGTTAGGAACTAAACGCACCCCCAATTTTTATTTACACACTCCTCCTACAAGTGGACCACAAAAAACCTGTTCTGCACCCTTAGATTTTACTAAGTTGCATCCCTCCTACCACTGAAACTCCACTCAACCAGATTATGCCATGTGGCAATCCTCACATTCTAAATCTGTCCAACCACATGATGACACGCGTCACAATGCTCCACTCACCAAATTGACCAATCAGAGCTTGCCACGTCACCATCTTTCAAAATGAAACCCTAACCCTAATTTTTTCTCCTCTCCCACCATCACCATGCTGGCAGTCGCCACCCTCGCCGGCAACTGTTGCAAACTCTCCGGCCACCACAGTTCCGTCATCTTTCACTGCACCAGCTTTGACGCCGAAAAAACGCAACCATTTCAGCCACCACCATCCTCCATGCCATCCTCTATCTTCTCAAGCAGCAAAACGTGACCTGCAACACCACACCACCATGCTTTCATTGGAGAAGAAGAATGACTGTAGCACTCCAAAATGCAGCGCCTCCACACAGTGTTCAACCACCACGAGTTCGTCGCACCACCATTAACGACGCAACCATCACCATCCTCCATCGCGCACCAGATCGGACCTGCAGCAACGGAGAAGAGACACGAACCATTGCAACAGCTTGACCGTGAACGCAGAATGCACCAGCAACAACATCTTCATCTCTGCACCGCGCCGGAGCTGCAATAGTGCATCCATCTCCACTTCGCGCAACCATCGCGACTACGCAGCAGCCTCCGTACAGCCACATCGCGGGAGAAGAACGGAGAAGCATCTCGCGCAGGAGCCACCGTGAACGTCATCCTTGCACCGGGAAACGAAACGCGAAGCATTTGTTCCTCCCTGCACTCTCGTTCCTCACATCGCCGGTCCACTGCATCTGTGCCTCGCCGAAAAGCGCACAAGCAACCAACATACGGGAATCGTTGGAGAAGAGTGTGAGAATGAAACCCTAATTCTGGAAAGAGAGTGCACTCTGCCACGTGTTAGTATGCTATTGCACAGTCAAATTGGTCAACAGGTCAACTGGTCAAAGCAGCAATCAAATTCTGGTCAATATTGTAAAAATAATTAAACAAGAGGGGCATAATTGGAAATTGAACAAAAATTAAGTTGCTAATTATTTAAATAAAGATAAAAGATTTTAGCAACCGAACAGATAAAGTTCAAGTCCAATTGAAGTCTATATAAAAAGGCCTAAGGGAGGAGAAAAGACACTTAGCAATTCTCTAGTTTTGGCAAATACCGTCATCCACCACATCTCTCATTCTTCCTTTCCTTTTATTTTATTTCCTTCATCATATTATCATGTATTCCATCCAAGCCATGGAGGGCTAAACTTTTAGGGTTGATCCACTGTAATTTCTTTACTGAATTCTGAGGTTATATGAATTTATGTATTTGTTATTTTGGTTATTGTTATGGTTTTTGTTTATCTATGTCCTTTGCTTCTTAATTGAATAGAAAATAATGATTTTAAATCTACATGCATGCTAATCATATGAGTTAAAAAGGTTTTTAAATTCAATTAAGACTTTATTTTGATTTTATTTAGAAACTTTCATTTGATTAAATAAGTTTTTGCCAATAATTGAGACTGTACTTTGATTAAAGGTAATTACTTTAACTAAAATTAGTCAAGACTTTACTTTGATTAATTAAGTTTTCTATTTGGTGAGGAAACAAAGGAATAGACATGATTAAGCATAGTAAAATTTAATTGAGACTGTACTTTGGTTGAATTTACTATGGATAATCTAAAAATTCTCACTTTTAATTGAGACTATACTTTGATTAAAAGTGAGAATGTAAGGCCTATTAAAAAACAATTATTTTATTCTTTTCTGCCCTAAAGTAAAGGGCTGCCCCTTGTAATTGGGCCTAGGGCTGGCCCAACTGATAAAACTAAACCCTAATCTGCCCTAAGACACTCACTCTCACTCTTCACAGAATCAACCGTCACTCTTTCCGTTCCGAGAGAGAGCTCTGCTGGGGTTCAGCCGCCTTTTCGCATCAAGTGAGCTCGAACCAGTTTTTCCGCTTCTCGTAAGTCCATTCCAACTCATGCTCGTACTCCCTTCTGTGTTTCTTCATACTTGTTTTCAGTTAGGATTTTGTAGTGAGCTTATCTTGTAATCTGCTCCATTGTTTTCCAGTTCATAAGCATACCCCTAGAGCCGTGGTGTCCGTGTCTGCGGTTGAGTTCCTATACTAGCATATTCCAGGTAAGGGAAGCTAGAACCCCATTGTCTGGTGTGATTGTGACCTGTACCATTTTAATCTCATGATTTTCGAGTTTGATATACTGTCATGGATGCTTGGACTGGCTGGTTTTTCTTGTTTGGTATATACCATTATGAAAGAAGAAAGTTTTCAAAATCAAATGGTCAAGTACATGGCAAAAAATGGTGAACATTTTTTCTCTTTTCACAACTAGCTTTATAAAGATGATGGGAAGGTGTTTTAGGTGTCTTAGACACTTAGCTCCTCAATTTTTAGGCAAAAAAATGAATTCCATGGAGCATACACAAAACAAGACGTGGAGTTCATGTAATATTTAAATACTTTTAACAACAATAACAAGAAAACTTTAAATGAACATATGACAATGGACTCAAAGCAAAGCTAAACACCTTTAAAGATACTTTGCCACATATAAAGAAAATTGTTGCATGGTAACAACATAGATAACTCTCGGCCAAACACAAAATAAGCACCAAATATCATGTTCTCATTTAACAAAGCAACATACACCAAGAAGATGAGATTTAGATACTTAAACCTTATGTGAAGTGGGAAAATTTTGTGTACACCAACTTGAACATCAAGAATGTCGAGTGGTCCACCAAGAAAAAAACACAAGAACACAATGGTTGGCACATGAAAAATACAAATTTAAGATAACCGAGGCTCTAAATACCAAATGATGAAAGATTAAGTTGGTTCATTTTAGATTTTTGAATATGGTGATGAGTTATTTAAGAAAACCTAGTGAAGATTCCCACTGGATATTAAGATAAGAAGATATCTAGATTTGAAGGTGCACTTCAAAAGGCTCAAAGAAAAGAAGAGTAAGGGGTTGATTCAAGAAACAAAACAAAATGGAGAGCATAACATTAAAATCAAATAGAAAAAAAGAAATAAGCTAGAAAATGGAAAGCAAGAAGATGGAAATGGTAAGGAACACCACTCATAGGTAAGGACCAACAAGACAACTCTTTCCTAGAGATGAGTGATAGAGTCGTCGCTTGGAAACAAGATAAGGCAATGAGATTCCTCACTTATTAGAGGAGAAGACCTCACAGTTTTGGTTGATTCAAACTAAGTGTTTTATATCAAAATATTCAACCCTTTTACAAGCTAAAGAGCACCACTTATGTAGAGAGTTTTAGGGGCCTCTAGGAAATAAACAAAAGTGCAAAAGTGCTACTTAGAAAATATAAAACCCTACATTTTAGAAGGAAGGTTAAAATGAGACAACAAATGGAATGTTTTGTGCACTCCTAAGAGTCACCCATGGACCACTTGTACCTCTATCGTACAAGTTGCTTTATTCTTTTACTTTATGCTTTTGCCTTTTATCTCTCATCACATTTCCATGTGGTCCAATGATGCTTTGCCATGTGGGAGTGCTCTAATCCATCTCCATTAGTGATCATCTTACTGTAACCATTCTTAACCTACAAAGAAAATAAAACGAACAAGTCAACTCTTGTCAACTAGTCAACCCTTGTCAAGGTCAATAAGTCAACTAAGGTTGATCTAACCAAGCCAACTTTAGGGAATTTCAACACAAGGTCAACAATTCAACAAAGGTTGATCAACAAGTCAACTAAGGTTGATCTAACCAACCCTCCCTTTTAGTCTTGCTCTTTCATCATGTCTCATAAAAGGAGAAGGAAAACACAAAATCTAGACATAAGGTAAAATCCTCCCCATTAGGAGGAGGACACATGGCCACTACTAAAGTGAAATCCTCTCAATTAAGAGAATGACACATGGCACTAATCATTTCCATTAGGAGCATGCCACATGGTCATTACTCTCCCAAGGATTAAAGACCAAGAAACTCTCAACCTTGGAGAGCAAGCCTTTTCCAAATAGGTACATATTGACTAAAGTCAACTCTCCAAATGCGCCCCACCTTATAAGCTTTTTCCATGATAAAAAATCCTACACTACTTGACTCATTATACAAGGCCCAAAAGAAAACCCTATATTACTAGGCCAATAACAAAAGGCCCCAAAAAAACCTACTATATATATTATAACCTAGATAGGCCCAAAAGATATGGGCTTAAGCCCAACTTCCACAAATGACATTCATCATCTTGTAAGCTTTAGGCCATGGCTAGGGAGGTTGTCATTAACCATTGTCACATAATTTACTTATGCTCAATAAAATTATATTCAACCTATCAACTAGTAAAACATTACTAATGTACAAAAAAGGTTTGAGGCTTACCTAACTAGTTCTTATGATTCTGCTAGTTTGGTCTTCTCCAAATATAACCTTTCCTCCTTTCTTCAACCGTAGGTCTAGAAATATAGATCTTTCCCTTGTCATGTGTCGTGACCACCCATTGGCCAAATACCATGACACGAGTTTCCTTTGTTGGGTTGAATACGTTTGCAATGGGAATTATTTGAGACTTAGGTACCCATACTTCTTTGGGTCCTTAAGGGTTAGCTCTTTTATACAATACCCTTTACAAAAACTATTAAAGTATAATGCAAATTCTAGAACAATCTAGAAAAATCTAAGATAGAGTTATTGAAATGTAATGAAACTTCTAGAGTATTAGAGAAAAGCTTAGGATAGAAAGAAAAGTCAAGAACATTCTACTATGTAGAAAAATCTAGAACTATTTACTCAAGTTCTAGAATAATCCATGGGTCTATAAATACCCCATGTATCCTACCATTTGTAACATCAAGAACAACTAACACAACATCCAATACAACTACTCTCAACTACAAAATACACTTCTTCCAACTACAACTTCCACAATCTACAATCTCCACAATTTTCTCTATCCCATCAACTATTCCTTTCAAAACCATAAAATACTATCAGTGGTACCAGAGCTACGTTCGGTCATCTACTGGGCGTAGATAAATTTTTCCACTACTTCAAAAAAAATTAGAACTCTATTCTATACTACTTCCAAAATATTTTCTCAACCTATGGCCATTACCAATCAAACATCATCAATTCCAATACCTATTTTCATAAGAGAAAATTGTGATTTTTGGAGTGTCAAAATGAAGACATTCTTTCGCTCCCAAGACTTATGGGACATTATAGAAGAGAGATTCACTATTCCAGAAGACACTTCCACTCTTATTGCAGCTCAGAAGAAGGAGTTGAAGGAAAACAAACAGAAGGATTCAAGGGCTTTATTTGCCCTTCAACAAGCAGTTGATGACACAATCTTTCCGAGGATAATAGGTGCCACAAGTGCAAAGCAAGCTTGGAACACAATACAAGAAGAGTTTCAAGGAAGTGATAAGGTACGCAATGTTAAACTTCATTCTCTAAGACGAGAGTTTAAATTAATAAGAATGAAAGAATATGAGACCATTAAAGACTACTATTCTAGAATAAAGGAAATAGTTAGTCAAATGAGAGCATATGGAGAAACTATTCTTGACAAAAAAATTGTTGAGAAAATTTTAATTTCTATTCCCCAAAAATATGATGCAATCGCAACCGCGATTGAACAAACTAAAGATTTGGCCATATTGTTAGTAACACAACTAATGGGCTCTCTTGAAGCTTATGAACAAATATTGGAAAGGCATGAAGAAGACTTAGTCGAAAATGCCTTTCAATCAAAACTAAAATTACGGTCACAAAATAAAGAATATGAAGGAAATAAAAGTAGAGGAGAAATTTCTAGAAATAAAGAAAATTCTAAATGCTTCCCTGTGACCCGTCAAGGAAAATATCCCCCATGTGGCATATGTAAAAAGACAAGTCACATGGAAAAAGATTGTTGGCATCATGGAAAAGCTCAATGTCAGTACTGCAAGAAATTTGGCCACGTAGAGAAGTACTGTCGTAATAAAAATAAGCATCAAGCAAACTTTGTTGAAGAACATAATCAGGAGCAACACTTATTTTATGCCAATCAAGATTCTCTTAACGGAGGAGAAAGTTGGTACTTGGATAGTGGATGCAGCAATCACATGGCCAAAGATTAAAGCATCTTCAAAGACATTGATAAATCTGTCAATGTCAAAGTTCGAATAGGAAAGGGTGCCACAGTGGAGTCTCAAGGCAAAGGAACTGTCATGATGGAGACAAAGAAAGGTACGAAATTCATCAAGGATGTTTTACTAGTTCCCAATCTTAAAGAGAATCTTTTAAGTATTGGCCAAATGATGGAGAATGGATATTCTCTCCACTTTGAGAAAGATACATGCAAAATTTATGACAGTAGAAAGATAGAAACTGGCCAAGTAAAAATGGAGAAGAGAAATAGAAGCTTTCCCATAAGCCTCAAACCTCGAACTAATATTGCCATGAAGGCAGAAGTTGATGACTCGTGGCTTTGGCATAGGAGATTTGACCACTTCAACACATATGCCTTAAAACTTCTATATAAGAAAAACTTGATGAGAGATCTTCCATGCTTAAAGGAGAATAATGAATCATGCGAAGGATCTCTCCTTGGTAAACAACATAGATTACCATTCTCGACTAACAAAGCATGGAGAGCAAAAGACTTACTAGAGTTGATTCATACTGATGTTTGCAGACCAATGAGAACGCCTTCACATCACAACAATAGGTGTTTCATCCTCTTCATTGATGACTTCTCTAGAATGACATGGGTCTATTTCTTAAAGGCAAAGTCATAAGTCTTTGGAATATTCAAGAAATTCAAGGCCCTTGTTGAGAAGCAAAGTGGAAAACAGATAAAAGTACTTAGAAGTGATCGTGGAAAGGAGTATAAATCACGCGAGTTTGACAAATTCTGTGAAGATGAAGGCATAGAGAGACAACTCATAATTGCATATACTCCACAACAAAACGATGTGTCAGAAAGAAAAAATTGCACAGTCATGGAGATGGCAAGATCAATGCTAAAAGAGAAAGGTATGCCTAACACTTTTTGGGCTGAAGCAGTCTACACTATAGTTTACATTTTAAACAGATGTCCAATTAAGGCAGTCAAAGACAAGACTCCTATTGAAGCTTGGAGTGGAAGAAAGCCATTAGCCAAACACCTACAAGTATTTGGATCTATCTGCTACATACATGTTTCTGATCAAAGGAGGTACAAGCTTGAAGACAATAATACTATATGAGGAATATTCTTGGGATATAGCACACAATCAAAAGGCTATCGAGTTTACAACCTACAAACAAAAAAGCTCGTCATTAGTCGAGATGTTGAAATTGATGAAAATGCTTCTTGGAATTGGGAAGAAGAAAAAGTTGTTAAAAGCAGCACTTTAGTCCCAGTGCAACAATATCAAGAAGAAATTCAAGAAGAGGCAGAAGCTTCAGGTACGCCTTCTCCACCTCCATTAGAAGATTCTTCACTAGAGTCCACTCCAAGACGAGTAAGATCTTTGGTAGACATATACGAAACCTGCAATATGGCCATGATTGAGCCTAACTGCTATGAGGAAGCATCAAAGCAAGAAGTATGGGTCAAGGCTATGGAAGAAGAGGTTAAAATGATTGAGAAGAATAACACTTGGGAGCTCGTAAACTGTCCTCAAGGAAAAGACATCATTGGAGTGAAATGGGTATATAAAACAAAGCTCAATCCTGATGGAACTATACAAAAGCACAAGGCCAAATTGGTCGCAAAAGGATATTCACAATGGTGGACCTCCAAAGGTGCATGAAGAGCTCCATGGGCAGCGAAAATTGGATGAAGGAATGGAGGCAAGTTGGAAGGCACTTGCAAGCAATGGAAGGTGAGAGAGGTGATAGGATTTCCTAATCTATGCTAGCCTAAGGAGGGTGGCTAGAGGTAGAGAGAGGAAATCTCTAGAAAGGGGTGACTCTCAAAGACAATAGAGGGAGGAGTGCTCTCAACTCAAGTTGCTTCTATTGCTTAAAATTTCAAGGGTGTCTACAAATGAGTGAAATTTTGGCTTTTATATGAAGCCATTTACACATGAGAAAGGAGAGCCATTGGATGGAGTGGGCCTTGATCTTGGCCCTTAGATCGAGCTTGGAGAAGGAGGCAAGATCACGCCCCTTGGATCTTGGCTTGAAGAACAAGAAGGATTCTTAGCCTTTAGATGTGATGACCAACCTTAGTCAAACCATGAAGCAAAGGAGCCTCCTTGTCTTGATAATCTCAGCCATGTATGAAGAGAATTGGGTCGAGCCCAATTTGAACCCTATCCTATGTTCCTTTCATGTCTTATGTATTATTGGAAAGCAAAGCCCAAACAATAGCCCAATTTAAATCTACACTACTAGATTTACATGCACTTCTTCAAGTCTTTGTGATCTCTTTGGCCCATTTGAATAATGTGTGAAGCCCATTGAATTTGTGATCATCTAATGGGAGGCCCTTTTGAATCTTCTTCATCATTGATCTTATAATTGGGCCTTTTAATGGGCTTAGCTTGGGCTTGGGCTTGAAGGTGCAATTGGGCTTGGTGGGGTCACATCATCCCCTCCCCCTTGAAGAGGATTTGCCCTCAAATCTTTGTTGTCATCCTCATCAGATATAGTACCTGTAAAAGGAAATAAGTCAGTGATATTAAAAGTAGGATGCACACCATATTCAGCTGGAAGATCTAATTGATAAGCATTATTGTTGACCTTCTTTTTGATTTGGAATGGACCATCACCACAGAGACTAAGTTTGGATTTTCATAATTGAGGAAATATTTCCTTCCTTAGATGAAGCCAAACGAAGTCACCCTCATTGAATGACCGAACTCTCTTACCCTTGTTTTTAGAGTTGGCAATCTTTTCAATTTGAGCTTGAATTTGACTCTTAACCTTCTCATGAAAATCTTTGATAAATTGAGACTTAGAAACTCCTTCTTTATGAACAAAGTCAAAAGAAGATGGAAGAGGTAGCAACTCGAGAGGAGTGAGAAGGTTAAAGCCATATACAACCTCAAAAGGTGAAAGTTTGGTGGTGCTCTGGACCACTCTATTGTAGGCAAACTCAATGTGGGGAAGATACTCATCCCAAGATTTATGGTTCCCCTTAAGCACAACCCTAAGAAATGTGGAGAGGGATCTATTGACTACCTCTGTTTGCCCATCAGTTTGAGGTTGACAGGAAGTAGAAAAAGAAAGTTTGAAAAGATAGCAATTTGAGACATAGAAGCCGCCTTGGGACTTATTTAAACAATTAGAATAAATAGGGGCAAAGAAGGGATCTTGACTATACAATTCACATATATTGTCAAACCCATGAATTTGAGATCCAAGTTTGGCTAAAAGAGTATATCTTCTAAAAAGTGCATCAGCCACAACATTGGATTTCCCTTTCTTGTATTTGATGATATAAGGGAATTGTTCTAGAAATTCAACCCACTTTGCATGCCTCTTGTTGAGCTTGTGCTGGCTTTTCAAATACTTGAGAGTTTCATGATCAATGTGAATTATAAACTCTTTAGACATAAGATAGTGTTCCCAAGTATGAAGAGCTCACACAAGAGCATACAACTCTTTGTCATAGGTGGGGTAATTACGAGAAGGGCCATTGAGTTTTTCACTGAAATAAGCAATTGGATGGCCTTCTTGTAATAAAATCGCACCTACTCCAACCCAAAAGCATCACATTCTAGCTCAAAAGTTTTCTCAAAGTTTGGAAGAGCTAGAACGGGTGCTTGGGTGAGTTTAGCCTTGATCTCCTCAAAGGCTTGTTGTTGCTTATCACCTCACACAAAAGGTGTGTCTTTCTTGACAAGTTCATTAAGGGGTGAGGCAATTGTGGAGAAGTGGGGTACAAACCGTCTATAGAAGCTAGCTAGCCCATGAAAGCTACAGATGTCCCCAACATTCTTTTGCACAGACCATTCTTGGATGACTTTGATTTTGTCGGGGTCAACATGTACCCCACTTTTATTGACCACAAACCTAAGAAAGATGACACTCTCTACACAAAAAGTGCACTTGTTTATGTTGGCATAGAGTTTATGGTCTCGAAGGAGAGACAGGACTACCCTAAGGTTCCTAGATGAACTTTGAAGCTATGGCTATAAATTAAAATGTCATCAAAATAAATAACCACAAACTTCCCCAAACAATCCCGTAGGACATGATTCATTAGTTGCATGAATGTGCTAGGAGCATTGGTTAGGTCAAAAGGCATTTTTGAAAACATTTTGGTCATAACCACTTTTAAGGTATATTTTTGAAAACATTTTGGCCCCATGCAATTCATCCAACATATCATCAAGTCGAGGGATTGGGTGCCTATACTTTATGGTAATGTTGTTGATGGCCCTACAATCACAACACATGCGCCATTTGCTATCTTTTTTGGGCACCAACAACACGGGAACAACACAAGGACTAAGACTCTTTTGGAGCCATCCTTTGTCTAACAACTCGATCACTTGAGTCTCTATCTCTTTAGTCTCAATTGGATTTGTCCTATAGGTTGGTCTATTCGGTAGACTGGCCCGTAGGATAAAATCAATCTTGTGCTCTATTCCTCTAAAAGGTAGGAGGCCTTGGGGGCCATCCTTAGGGAAAAGATCCGCAAATTCATGGAGAAAAGCACGGACAGAAGGAGGTAGATCCTTAAGTGAAGGATGTTGGAGACATGTAAGGACAGCATGACACATCAAAAGGTAGGAAGGGTGTTCAACATGAAGAGGTTGTAAAAGAGTTTTATGAGTGAGAAGCACTTCATGATGAACATCCTTAGAAGGAGAGACTTCCTCTACCTTTGTATTAGAAGCATTGGATAATTTAGTAGAGTTTGTGGAACTCTCTTCCTCCCTCCTAGCTCTCATTTAAGCTTGGTCACTAGCAACTTGAGTAGGAGTGAGGGGATGTAACACAAAAGTTTTGGAATGATGTTGGAGGGTGATCTCATTGGTATGGCCATGGTGTGTGGTTTTGCGGTCAAATTGCCACGGCCTACCTAAGAGAATATGGCAAGCTTCCATTGGAATTACATCACATAAAACTTTGTCTTTGTACTTTCCAATAGAGAACTTAACCAACACTTGATGCTTGA
>Ga0214542_1011076_pt1 | contig 12605 bp, 8 predicted proteins | sample CNSS1metaG_FD_160096 | JGI IMG/M metagenome (GOLD analysis project Ga0214542, IMG submission 160096) | Root nodule microbial communities from cowpea collected in UCLA plant growth center, Los Angeles, California, USA - CNSS1 | ecosystem: Host-associated > Plants > Roots > Nodule | place: USA...
TGGGCTGGCCCGACGGGCCAGCGGGCTTGACGGGCCGGGCTGTCATGGGCTGGCGGGCTGAAATTCGTGGCCCGGCCCATACTTTTTCAGTCGGGCTGGCGGGCCGGCCCATCGGGCCGGGCCCATTTTGCCATCCCTAGTTTGCGTACGTATTTTTTATTAAATACGAATGATATTATACTGTTAAGTTAATATATAAAATAAATTTATATTTATTTTTAAGTAAAATAAATAAAAAAATTAATTATTGTTAAATAAAAAAAATAGTTTTATAAAAAATAAATAAAAATAACCATTAATTTTATATTAATTATATATTATTATAGATTAACCATAGATATTTAAATATTATATAATTGTTAATAATTTAAAAATATTAATATTGATTCTTTTTCTAAATTATTGATATTATTTTTAAATGGTTTTTAATTGTTATTTATATTTTTTAAATAACATTATTCGATATTGTTTTTAGTTGATTTCAATTAAAATTATATTAGTATTTATGAATATTAAAAGACATTTCAATTAAAATTAGCAAAAAATAGTTTTAATTAATATTAATTGAAATTTTTTCAAAAGTATCTCCAATATTAACTAGATAAAACTTAACTAATATCTCAATCTAATAACATCTCGATCAAAATTAAAATAAGAAAAAAAAGTACAAAATTCAAAATACTTGCATTTTAGATGAAATTTAAAATTTTCTAATCCAAACACTTTAAGAAAATTTTAAAATTATAATTTCTTAAAATTGTCTAATCTAAGTACTCTAAAAATATTCTAAAATGTTGATTTCCTTATTTACATAAAAAATTCTAAAATTTTAATTTCATAATTTACATAAAGTAATAAATTCATAAAACATTACAAGCTCTCTGTGAAACTTCCATGAAATTTTCTTGTTAATTAGTTTGAACCCTAATTAGAATATTAAAAAGCAAGTGTGTAAAAATATAACATTAACCTCTCTAAAATATCTTGGCAATGTTCCAAACACTACAAAATTATAGAGTCAAATAGTGTGTAAAACATAACATTGTCCTCTCTAAAATAGTATTTGTAGAAAAACATAGTTGGCTTCAATTCAGTCACCTAATTTAACGTTTCACATCTCAATCAAGTACACCATAGGATAATAAGCACAACGTTTGACATTGTAGATATACATTCACTTAGCCATTAGACAAATTCACAGCACTAAGTTTTCCTGTATCAAATAGAAGATACAATAATAACCATACATGAAAAATAAGACTTGGTTACTTATTCTGTGTTCTTAGCAATAATAAGACTTCTAAAATGCTCAACACACTTAAATCACTATAACTGGTGGCTTTAAGAAGCTAATAGGTAAAAAGGAAGAACTAATCTGCTTGAGGATTTCTCAGACTTCACTCACCATCCCAGAGTTCTTCAATGTTCTTATAGGGACCATAGGTATCGTCAGTAAAAGATGTGCCCTTAATTAGCCTTTCCTGCATCACCAAATTCCTTGGGTTAACTCAAAAACTCAAGCTTTAAAGCCACTTCTGGCATTATAATGCTATGGCACACAAGCATAATACAAGGTAGTTAAAGTTGGTAAGGAACTCCATAACAATAAGAGAAAGAACAGAAAAACTAGATTATACATAAGCAACAACAGTTAACAGTATCAGCAAAACGAAGGGATAAGGGGAGGGTGGGAATCAAATGAATGAGGATTATTATGTAAAACCTGAAGCCGCTCGTCTATAAATAGTTTTTGAAAACAGAAATTAAACACACCTTAGGTAAGGTTAATTGAATCTTTAAAGCTAGAAAAAGTATTTGAAAACTTGCCTGCTTAATTTCAGAGAACTTGGCGAATAGTTCTTCAGGAATAGACCAGTCAAAGACATCAAAGTTTTCCTTGATCCTGGACTCAGTATTACTCTTTGGCAGCACACTATGACCTGATTGCAATCCCCACCGAAGGGCCACTTGACCTGGTGTCTTCCCCAATTTATCAGCAATCTCTACTACAACAGGATTCTTAAGAATGTCACTTTTCAGATTCCCTGGTGAGCCTAGTGGAGAGTATCCCTGAAAAGAAATTTGTCATATATACAAACAGTTAGAATGCAAATATCAGAAGGATAAAGAATGGTTGTTGAGTATAAACCAGATTCATTTTCAACTAGCCCTGTAGACAATTTCAGCAAAACTGATCATTTTCTTTGCAGTGGATAATTTATAGATGAAAGTACCAAGAAATATGTATCATATACTGCATACTTACAGATATATGTATTCCTTTAGATTCACAAAATGCATGCAATTGTGGCTGCTGCCATCCTGGGTGCAATTCCACTTGGTTAACAGAAGGAGGCACTCTTGCTACATCCAACAAATCTTGAAGCTTCTTTGAAGAGAAATTGCTCACTCCTATGGCTCTGGCTTTGCCAGAGTCATAGAGTGCCTCCATTGCTCTCCATGTGCCGGGAATGTCTGTTTGTTCTAGATATTCTCTCTTGAATCCAACTGCTCCACCTTTTATGCGGACTGGCCAGTGGATCTACAGCATAAATCAATTTAGTTAGTATGAAGGAAGAGATTCAAGAGAATAATGAATGGAAAGGAATCAACCACTTTCACCCGAATTCACATATGAGTAAGCATAATGCATGCTTACCAGATAGAGATCAACGTAGTCAAGTTGCAAATCGTGTAATGTTTTATCGAAAGCTTTTGGCACATCTTCTGGAGCATGATCATCACACCTGAAAATATAGCCAACAAAGCAAAGGATCTCCTCTCAGCAACCAAACACACACAATCTTTTCCAACTTTCAAAAAAAATAGAACACAATTTCCAAAAGATAGCAAACCAGAGTTTGGAAGTTATCCATAAGTCCTCACGCTTCACCAAACCATTATCAAAAATCTTCTTAAGCGCAGAACCTATCTGTAAAAACCAAGATTCAGAATAAAAGGTCAATTAGCTTCCAAAATTGAAAAGATTAAACAAAAATGAACCCTGAATCATAGAAGTTATCAACTTTAATTATTATTACCTCTGCTTGATTTTCGTAAACTTCAGCACAGTCAATGTGCCTGTATCCAACCTGAACAACGGTGACCCGACACCAAAATCAGTTATCACTCTCACATAGGAAAAATTGAAACAACAAAAATTGTTCCCAAATGAGATAAATGATAAATCTAAAATTCGTATGCTAAATTTAATTTATCAGTAAAAAAAATAAAACCACTACAAAAATTATCATTTTATTTGTCATCTAAAAAAAATTATTAACAAGTGATGTAAGACTGTTAACAAAATGTTGACAAGTTATTCCATAAGCAAGATGTGTATATGTTGTTAATACCATACCAGTTAAACAAGTAAACACAAATTACTATCACTTTTAGTAACACAAATTCTCTATGGGTAGATTGTACTATTGAACAAAGTGAAAAAAAAAGAAAATTGGAATAAAGTTTTAGTTACCTCAATGGCTGTGGTGAGAGTTTTTGCTACAATTCCTGGTTCAGCTTGCCATGTGCCTAACCCAACAGAAGGAATCTTGGCCCCTGTGTTCAACTCAAAGAATTGAATTAACTTTGCCATTTTTTTTTCTCAATAATGATGATTAGGCAGAAAAATATCCAAACACTAGTTATGGGTAGTTTAACTCTGTTCTGAGTTCGATGCAATTTATGTATTTATGGGCAAAAACATGAACATGAAGCAGTTAAAAGGTGGAGAGTGTGTGCAGTTTGGTGAATCAGATTTGCTGTGGTCAGTTCTATTGTTGTTTCGTGAAATCAGACAAGTAGAGTCGTTGATGAGAATCTACGGTTGAGGTTTGGTGTTGTATAGTGAATGTGAACCGTGAGATGGTTATGAATGGTTTCAATGAGGTGAGTGTGGGAATAGGAGAAAAGAATAACTGTAGGGAATCAGATGGTGTTTGGTCGTCCCATGAAGACTCTGGTAGGCGTAAAGCTGATATATGCACACACGTCATAGGAAGTGAAAAAAGATGAGTGTTAATTATAAATAGCACGCGTTTAGTATGCATAAAATGTTCATCAGTTTCTTACTTGTTATTCAATGAATGAAGTTACTTGTATTTTTTAAACGGTGATGGATAAATCTATGAAATTAAAATAAATATATTTTATATAAAATTAAAGAATAAATAGTTAATTTAGTGCGATAAATATTAATATATAAATTTCCATTTTTTCTATTTTCAGGTTTAATATAAAAATTTCAATTTTATTGATATTGTTTGAATTTAATTAATGTTTTAATTTTTCATAATTAATATGTGTTTTCATTAAAACAAAAATTAACATTTGAATTTAAATTTACAAAACAAAAAGCAAACAAAAATGTCTTTAAAGTTAAGGATTGTATAAGGATTTTAAATCTATATAGTGAAAAAGATTAAGGAACTAATACTGATTTTTAATTTTACAAAATAAAAAATAATTGTTTCTTACGGGTAACAACATATTAACTTTAATTTTCAATCTAGTAAACGCATATTACAATTACTAAATATAAAATATATGTGTCTAACTATATTAATTATTAATTGAGTTAAAAGATTTAATATAATTAAATTTTTAATAAGATTATAATTATTTTTATTATACTAAAAGCGAAATAGTTCAATATTTATTATATTGAATTGATCATTTATTAACAATTAAAACTAAAAGTTTATCAACATAAATAAATATTATTTATATTATTATATAAATATGATTTCATGATTTATACATTTTGTTTTTAATTTTATTTTTAAGTGTTCTTTTTAATGTTATTTTATTAATTTCTCGGTGATTTTTTTTTAAATTTAACTATTTTTTAAATGATACATGTTACAAAGGTGGTGATTAGATTATGGGCTTTGGATTCGCTTAGGGTGTACACTCTTTGATGTCGCTAGTATGGTATAGGAGTCATGGTTGTCTGCAAGAAGGAGCTGAGTTTGAGAAGGTGGCTTTTGTTATAATAGCGGCCAAGTGAAGATTCACTCGGGTGTGTGGTGCCTTCGTAGTGATCAAAGTGTTTAAATTCCAACCCAATTCGAATTGTTTCCTTTGCAAGGTTGGGACATAGTCTCAAGGGTGAATTGGTTCTTTTCTCAATCCCATTCCGATGAGCTGAGATGACCAACAAGGTGATGTTCTTTGATTAAAAAAGGATAAGTCAGTGATTGAGTATGAGGTACGGATCAAACTAAATAGTGGGGGGGCAGCGTGCCACGTGAATCAGAGTCATCTGACAAAGGAAAGTGAATAATAGACGCAAAGGATCCCGGTAGCAGAAGAGTTTGTAGACGTGTTCTAAAGCAAGTATTAGAATTTTAACTTTGGTGTGGTGGCGTTCACTTTTGCATTGGTGTCTGAAGGAGGACTTGTGCCAATAATTTCTAATTGGATGGTTCCTACTGAGAATTTGAAGTAAATACAGAGTGAGGGAGATGTTGGAGAAGTAGTGGCTTATACTAAATATAACGACAAGGATGGCTGCGAATTTGGTGAATCTTAAAGGAGAGGTAGTGAGAGGATAGAATGTTCAAGGGTAAACGTTGGATAAAGGAGGATAGACTTTTTGGCCTATGGTTTAAAAAGGGTGGATGCGATGTTGAGAAAATAGGAGGTTAAGGCTATAAACACTGGAGCCAAAATGATTTTGCAAGTTCCATAGAAGTTTTGGAGGAAGGTTTCTCAACGATGATTGATTCCTTATCACGACAGACATGAAAGGAACATCATTTTGAGTGAACAAATAAGTGACTTTGTGTGTTGATCAGAGTAGCGCAATGGGATGACGATAAGTGATGCTTATGAAGGGTAAGAGGTGCGTGAAAAGAACTATCTTACTCACGACCTAGAGTATAACTACGACAACCAGTTCTTGTTGAACAACAAAAGTGTCGTTCTTATGAGTATCAATTAAAGATGTTCAAAGAATCAATTAGAGTCGGAATTATGGGGTTACTCAAAGAAAGTTGTGCAAAAGTAGTAGGAGATTTGAGTTATGATTTCAAGTTAGAGTGCCAACTTGGAGTTGATAAAGCGAGAGTAGATGTTTAGTTAGGGAATGAAATTCAAGATCCGTGATTTGACGAGTTAAGAGTAAGGGTTGATTGAGAAACTTAAGTGTTTGGGGTGGAAAGAGAATATGTGAGGATATTTCATTAGTTTAGTCATTCGACTAGAACTAAAGAGTATCCCAACAAGGTTGGGGAAGAAGCAATTTAGAAAAATCTTAGTTGAGAAGTATCTTAGAGTTAATAGGTATAAATCAAACTAAAAATTTCCGAGTCAAGGAAAGACATGGTTCTAAGGCTTTTGTAGAAGGATGGTTACAAGTTAGTAGATAAAAAATGAAGGTGAGATGCCGAAATGAATTTGGTGGTTGTAAAAGAGGGAAGCTTAATTTGGAAATGGAATGACTTGGTTGTGGATTTTGTTACCATTGGTTGAAGTTAGTACAGGAGGCAAGATGTTATGAGTGTCGTTATGCATAAAAGTGGTCAAGGGTGTTGATGGTGAGGTAGTAGGCCATAACTCAATAGTGATCAAGTTAGTGGAGTGATGTATAAAGGGGTGAACAAGATGACGGGAAGTGATAACGAATATGCTTTGGTTTGAGACTTCAAGTGATATAGACTTTGATAAAAACCTACAAGAGGTAGGGAAGAGCATATGGTGGGTGAGTCAGTATATCAGATACAAGTTAGTTGGGCAAGTATGAAAGAGCAATTCCAGTGTTAAGGTTGCAAGTTAGAAGTTAGTTCGAGTGTAGTGACTAAACCAATTTACATTGTTGGACACATATCGCATAGTACAAAGGTAAAGTTTCCAGTGACTATAGATGTTGGAGTCATCAAATATGTCATGTCTAGGTGGTGGTTGTCAGAGGATGTGAGGGAAACACAGTTTTCTTTCTATCCCATCGGTGAATTTTCGACTTCGAGGTCAAAAATTTTCTTGTTGGGGAGAATGTAAGACCCACTTTTATTGAGTGCCCTAATGTTAAGGGCTGCCACACTGTTGGGCCTAAAGGGCTGGCCCATAGGGTGCCAAGGCCCCTAAAGCAGCCAAGGTCCCTCAATTGCAAGTCATTCTGAAAAATCAGTGCCCTAACTCACCCATTTTCTCTCCACAGAATCTCTGCTAGTGTTTGGAGATCTACCCAAGTTCAAGTGAGCTCAACCTCCGTCTCCCGTTCACGTAAGTTAGTTCTCGAACCTAGCCTTTCTAAGTTGTTTTCGTGGTTTATGTCGGGACTCACTGTGTGAATCCAATCTCCTTTGTCGTGCCACTATTTCAGTTCATAGATTTGTCCTTGGAGCTACTGGTTTCGCTGGCTTAAGAGTCGAAGTCCAATATTAGCCCTTTTCCAAGTAAGGGAAGCTAGGTTCTTTTTCACGTTTTTGAAACATGTGGTTTGTTTTCGTTTCTGTTTTATGCTTAAATGATTGGAAAACGTTAGTTTTGGTACATTTCTGAGTTAGGGGTTCAAATATTAATGAAATTGTGATGTTTGACGTCATTTCTCGTATTCTGATGTGTCGCACAGTCGCTGAGCGATTGTGTATTTTTCTGATATGTGCAGTTTTAGTAAAATTGACTATCCTGACTCATTAACCGTTGGATTGAGCTCAAATTTTGACATGTGGTTCATAACATGCTATTTTATGGTTTGACCGGTTAGATCGTCGATTAGATATCTGTAGCTTGAGAAATGTGTCACGCATTACTACAATGATTTTGGTTTCGTGATAATAAATTTTCTTGGGAATTTTGGTGTAAGAATTATGGTTGTGGGTTGTGCTTGATTGTATGGAATTGCAAGTACTTAAACGTTGGCACTCATTTATTTGGGATGAATACTATTTTGTGATATATGTATGTCTTTGTATGCATTTATAAAGTATGAGATGAATGAATTTGCATGAGTGATGTGATTCATGGATTGTGAATGATGAACTTGGATAAATCTTGGCATGTGATTCAATGAAATGGTTGGTTATATATGTGGTCATGAATTCGGTATGAACAATAATGTTACATTGATGGCATGGTATTGGTATGAGGTGAAGTTCTATATCCCCGAATTGGGAGGAATGGATGGTATGAAATCAACATGGAATATGAATGGGGATGGGTTACAAAGGATAGCGTGAGGTGTTTAATGCATGATCAATATTATTTGTTTGTTTGGAATGTGATTGGTATGTTGTCAGTACGTAAATCCACGAGTCTCTAGGTGAGACTTCCTGGTCGTGCTTTAGTGTTCGGGACGTAATTCCATGGCCCCTATTAGTGGGTGTCCTGGTGGTGCCCCATCTATATAACTTGGTAATGATTCAAGGTAAGGATTGCATCCTGACACTCTAAGGAGTCAGTTAGTCTTACTTAGAGCAGACTGACTCTTGTGGTGAGAGTAGCAGGAGGCCTGAAACTCATCGAGGGCTAACCTTGTGTGTGTGGGAATTGATTCATTGTAACACTTGTAACACATAGCTCGGGGGTGAGCAGAGGTATCCACCACAAGTGCAAGCATCCGCTGAATCCGACCAGGTTATATGTATCTGGATGAGTCGAGTTGAGTCTTAGTGTATTGATTTGAAGGTCATGACATGCTTGGATGATCTGTGTATATTGGACTGTGAAAGTATATATGATTGCATGATGAAATCTTTTTGGCTCTAGCTTACCCTTTGCTTGTTTGATTGCCTTGTATGTTGTTCTTCTACCTTTGCGATGATCGTCAATTTATTGATGGGAGCAGATGCGAGAGGTACTCGTGGTCAACAAGAGAGAGATGATTTCGCTGCATAGTCTACTTGGGCTGGACTTCACGTTTTATTTGGGCTTTTCTTTAGGGCTAAGGCCCGTGTATTGTATTGTCCCTAAGGCTTTATTTCGAATACTGGCTATCTCTTACTCCTTTTGGGTTGTAGGCATTATAGTGAGCTTTAGTATTTTCTTTTAAGTACCTTGGATAATTGTAAGGAGCGACCTTATACTCCGCAACTTGGCTCTTTATATTATCCGGTGTAAGATTTTATTTAATTATGTTATTATTTAAATGGGATGTTACATACATTGTTTTGTTTATTTTAAATCTAATAGATTCATTTGTTATGTGGTCATTTTAAAACATGTTTAAATAAAAAAATGGAAAGAATTGATATGATTTTGAGCTCAACATGTGTTTATCTTCTATTTCATGTTTAATTTGAGGAACACCGATGAATGACATTATTTATGTAGCTATTTGTCATTGTGTCATGGTCATCATAGTTATATATTAATATGCGAATTAGTCAACCCATTTAATTACAATCATATAACCAGCATTTTAAATTTTATAAAATTGCATTTGATATGTAAATATATGAGTTAAATGAGTCAATCAATTTCCAAAAAATACATTGAAATATTTCAATATTCAAACCATTCGATTAATACACTAATATAAAATCTTGTTTTTAACTCGTCTTATATGCCTCGGTTGTCTAGTAATCGAAGCATATAATGGCCCGGTGGCATTTTTGCAATTCTTGCAAACATTTATGTCTCGGTTCACTTTTCACCTGAAGCCAAAAACGAATTTATGCTTCAGTTCACAAAAAATCGGTGCCAAAAAGTGTAATATGCTTCGGTTCAAGAGACCTAAAACCAAAAACTTGGCTAAAATTTCAAAAATGCCACTAGTCGTGTGATTTTTGGCCTCGTATCGGGGAAACTGCTACCAAAAGAGTTTTATGCCTCGGTTAAAAATAGAACTGAGGCCATATCCTTTACTTAGGTCACAAAATCGCGAACCATTTCACTATTCTTCTTCTTCTCTGCGTGCCTGCACTCCGCTCTCTCTTCTCTCTCTCTCTGGGACGACGACCACTGCTTCGACAAACTCCTCTATGGCCACTGCTCTGTGGTGGTGGATCACGCTTCGGTTTGCGACCTCCCTCTTCTTCGTTCATGGCAGCAGCTTCAACGAGGGTGGTGACCAACGACGTTTGTTTTGCAACATGGTGGTTCGTCGGGGCGGCCTAGTTTCGCGACGCATACAACCTATAATTTGGGTTTTGTAGGTCTCGCTTCGTGTTAGAGCTTCTGGTTCTGGTTTCATCTGCAGGTAAAGGATTCGTCACGGTGGTTGCGTCTTCTCATGACAGTGGAGGCGACAGTGGCTCAGGCGCGATGTGTAGTGTTCTTCACACGAGGGTTTCGCACCTACCTTTCATTGGTTTTGGTTTTCTACAGGTGGTGCGCATTGTTCCTGGCGATTTTGGTTGTGTGTTTATGGTGGTGGCCAATATGGTTCTCGTTGATTTCGACGGTGGTGTCACAGTGACGAAACAGGTGGGGCTATGTTGCTCTATAGCTTCGGTTTATAGAGAACCAAGGCAGAAAAGTGAATTTATGGCTTCGATTCTAGAAAAGCCACCCCTTTTTGCCTCACTTCAATATGCCACAATTCTGGAACCGAAGTAGAATATAAAAAACAATCGGGACAAAAATCCTTACTGCGGTGGTGATAAGTGATAATAAAAGTAGGATTTGTGAATTTTAGGTTTAATTGAACTGGGTAATATGAGTTGGAGGTAGCCTATAAAGTTTGCAGGTAAAATATGTTTAATCTCTGGATTATGAAAAAGAAAAAAAAATCTGCTTCATTCTATACTAAAATAATGTTAATAAAGATAAAGATGAGATAAACATTTTATACTAAGATAATGTTAATAAAGATAAATATCTGCTTCATTTATAGTAATAAAATAGTAAACCTATACTTATAGTTTCCAAGAAAATGACTTAAATAAATCACTCTTAAAATAATAAATAAAATTTTAAAAAATAAATAAATAAATTTGAAATGTATGATTGGATATATTGTTTAAGACTTTATAAAAAATACATAACTGATATTAATGTATTACAAAAGAAATGAGGTTTTATATTTAATAATGAATTAGAGTATTTTAGTAAATATATTATAAGAACCTAAGTAGAAAATGTGAAAGTCTTCTACAGACAACAAAATTCTTTAAAACTTATCCATTTGGATATTGTTTGATGTATATGTCACCCGGCCTCAACCACCACAAATGGAAATATCTCAAATAAGCATCACAAGAATGCATAGAATCACCTTTTCTTTTTGCATCAAAATATCACCTTCGCAATTCTAGATCTAGAGGTCATATATTGAGAAGTTTTATAAGTTATATAACTAATTTAAAACTTCTTTATTATATTTATATTTAATTATTTTCTTGTTAAATTTTTAAATATTATTATTATTATTTTAAAAACTGTTATACATACATACATACATATATATATATATATATATATATATATATATATATATATATATATAAATTTAAAAGGTGGTTTGAGATGGTCCCCTGCTTTATTTTTCACTCGTGGAGTCTATTAGTTTACCAAACTTAATAATAGAAGTAGGCCCGAGAAAATAATTGATCCGTAATGTAAGGAAATGTAGGTATATTACGTGAATAAATAATATTGTATAAATAAAATTGAATAATAATAATAATAAAGTTCTAAAAAATAATTACAACAGTATATCAGTTATCAGGAGTGGTGATTTAATATTTATAAATATATTAAACTTAATATATAAATAATTCTATTTATTAACCAGGCAATTTAAAAACATCACATGTCAACATCTAATCATAATTTAGAATCTTAATTTTGTTTCTTTAAATAACCCAATGAAGAAAGTGATGAGAGGAAAGTAGAGAAAAAGGCTAAGGAAGGTGAAGGAGCAGGGAAAGATGAAGAGAGGAAAATTGTATAAAAAATAAATAAAAGTAAATTAAATTTTAATGTATAACATTTCTAAAATCAAATTAATTTTATTTAATAAATATTTAGCCTAAAAAATGTGAAAACTAAAATAAATTGTAAAAATATAAAGATAAAATTAGAGGATAACTTAGAGAATATTCTACGGCAAACATTTTTTTATCCAGAAAACGAAATTTCTGAACGTTAACCTTAAACCAGAAAAAACCGAACATAAATTGTCCAAAACTTTGCTGACAAAAGCTTTAGTATGCAGATTTAACTTTTAGTGAAGTGCTGACAAATCCGATGGAACAATTTTCAAAAGTCTTCATCAGTCGCAATCCCTACATTGAATTCTCTTGGATCACACGACTCCAACTGCAATATAACTTTTCTAACATTATTTAACAAACTGAAATGTTTTAGTAATATACCGGAAAAGAGGAAGAAATCAAAATTTGGAGAATAGAGATAGGAATAGGGAAAAAAGAAATGCAGGGGAGTAAACAGATGCTTATGAAAATCGTTAGTTTCAACATTAAAGGTCTAAGAGGGGCACACATGAAAATATATATTAAATAATGATGTAGTAGACATGCCATGTATTCAAGAGACCAAGTTAAAAGATCTTCAACTCTCTAGTTGTTACAACTTGTGGAGAGATAACAATATATATTGGGTGAACAAACACGCAACCGAAAATTTTGGGAGAATTCTAACAATGTGGCATAAGGATAAATTTAAGTGTGTAAAGCAAGTAATATGGAATATGTATA
>Ga0214542_1011081_pt1 | contig 12602 bp, 4 predicted proteins | sample CNSS1metaG_FD_160096 | JGI IMG/M metagenome (GOLD analysis project Ga0214542, IMG submission 160096) | Root nodule microbial communities from cowpea collected in UCLA plant growth center, Los Angeles, California, USA - CNSS1 | ecosystem: Host-associated > Plants > Roots > Nodule | place: USA...
TCATTCCTTTGAACAATAAAAATAAATTGTTTAATATATTTTAACACTTTGTGCAAAAACTAATTGGTAGCTCTCCCCTTATTATTTTATTATGCCCTACTTGTTTGCCTTTTTTTTTTCTTCAAGGCAACCACCTAGGGAAAGTAATGAGGGTTAATTTTTGTAATTTATAACCAAACTAGTGGTACATAAGAAGTGGATTGTTCTGGATAATAAAACAAAATTGATGAGTATATTTTAACACTTTGTACGAAAATAGTACGTAGCTCTCCACTTATTATTTTATTATGTCGCACTTATTTGCCTATTTTTTTTTCTTCAAGGCAGCCACCTAGTGAAACTAATAAGGGTTGATTTTTGTAACTTATAATCAAACTTGTGGTACATAACACGTTCATTCCTTTGAATAATAAAAATAAATTGTTTAATATATTTTAAAACTTTGTGCAAAAACTAATTGGTAGCTCTCCCCTTATTATTTTATTATGCCCCACTTGTTTGCCTTTTTTTTTCTTCAAGGCAACCACCTAGGGAAAGTAATGAGGTTTAATTTTTGTAATTTATAACCAAACTTGTGGTACATAAGAAGTGGATTGTTCTGGATAATAAAACAAAATTGATGAGTATATTTTAACACTTTGTACGAAAATAATACGTAGCTCTCCACTTATTATTTTATTATGCCCCACTTATTTGCCTATTTTTTTTCTTCAAGGCAGCCACCTAGTGAAAGTAATAAGAGTTGATTTTTGTAACTTATACTCAAACTTGTGGTACATAACACGTTCATTCCTTTGAATAATAAAAATAAATTATTTAATATATTTTAACACTTTGTGCAAAAACTAATTGGTAGCTCTCCCCTTATTATTTTATTATGCCCCACTTGTTTGTCTTTTTTTTTTCTTCAAGTCAACCACCTAGGGAAAGTAATGAGGGTTAATTTTTGTAACTTATAACCAAACTTGTGGTACATAAGAAGTGGATTCTTGCGGATAATAAAAAAAATTGATGAGTATATTTTAAGACTTTGTACGAAAATAATACGTAGCTCTCTACTAATTATTTTATTATGCCCCACTTATTTGCCTATTTTTTTTCATCAAGCCAGCCACATAGTGAAAGTAATAAGGGTTGGATTTTGTAACTTATATTCAAACTTGTGGTACATAAGAAGTGCATCGCTTTAAATAAGAAAAATAAATTGTTTAATAAATTTTAACTCTTTGTACGAAAATTAATAGGTAGCTCTCCGCTTATTATTTTATTATGCCCCACTTGTTTGCCTTTTTTTTTTCCTTCAAGGCAACCACCTAGGGAAAGTAATGAGGGTTTAATGTTTGTAACTTATAACCAAACTTGTGGTGCATAAGAAGTGGATTCTTATGGATAATAAATAAAAATTGATAAGTATATTTTAACACTTTGTACGAAAATAATACGTAGCTCTCCACTTATTATTTTATTATACCCCACTTATTTGCCTATTTTTTGTCTTGAAGGCAGCCACCTAGTGAAAGTAATAAGGGTTGATTTTTGTAACTTATATTCAAACTTGTGGTACATCAGAAGTGCATCGCTTTAAATAATAAAAATAAATTCTTTAATAAATTTTAAACCTTTTTACGAAAACTAATAGGTAGTTCTCCACTTATTTGTTTATTATGCACCACTTATTTGTCTATTTTTTTCTTCAAGACAGCCACCTAGTGAAAGTAATAAGGGTTGATTTTTGTAACTTATATTCAAACTTGTGGTACACAAGAAGTGAATACATGTGAATAATAAAAAAAATTGCTTAATAAATTTTAAAACTTTATACGAAAACTAAAAGATAGCTCCCCACTTATTTGTTTATTATGCGCTAATTATTTGCCTAATTTTTTCTTCAAGGCAGCCACCTAGTGAAAGTAATAAGGGTTGATTTTTGTACAAAATAATCAAACTTGTGGTACATAAGAAGTGCATCCTATTGGATAATAAATAAAAATCAATGGGTATATTTTAACACTTTATACGAAAATAATATGTAGCTCTCCACTTACTTGTTTATTATGCCCCACTTATTTGCCTATTTTTTTTCTAGGCAGCCACCTATTGAAAGTAATAAAGGTTTATTTTTGCAACTTATAATCAAACTTGTGGTACATAAAAAGTGCATTCTTTTGGATAATAAATAAAAATTGATGAGTATATATTAACGCTTTGTACGAAAATAATACGTAGCTCTCCACTTATTTGTTTATTATGCCCCACTTATTTGCCTATTTTTTTCTTCAAGGCAAGTCACCTAGTGAAAGTAATAAGGGTTGATCTTTGTAACTTATATTCAAACTTGTGGTACATAAGAAGTATATCCATTTGAATAATAAAACTAAATTATTCAATAAATTTTAAAACTATTTAGGAAAACTAATAGGTAGTTCTCCACATATTTTTTTTATTATGCCCCACTTATTTGCCTATTTGTTTCTTCAAGGCAACCACCTAGAGAAAGTAATGAGGGTTAATTTTTGTAACTTATAACCAAACTTGTGGTACATAAGAAGTGGATTCTTATGAATAATAAATAAAAATTGATGAGTATATTTTAACACTTTGTACGAAAATAATACGTAGCTCTCCACTTATTATTTTATTATGCCCCACTTATTTGCCTATTTTTTTTTTCTTCAAGGCAGCCACCTAGTGAAAGTAATAAGGGTTGATTTTTGTAACTTATATTCAAACTTGTGGTACATAAGAAGTGCATCGCTTTGAATAATGAAAATAAATTCTTTAATAAATTGTAAACCTTTTTACGAAAACTAATAGGTAGTTCTCCACTTATTTGTTTATTATGCACCACTTTTTTGTCTATTTTTTTCTTCAAGATAGCCACCTAGTGAAAGTATTAAGGGTTGATTTTTGTAACTTATATTCAAACTTGTGGTACACAAGAAGTGAATACATGTGAATAATAAAAAAAATTGCTTAATAAATTTTAAAACTTTTTACGAAAACTAAAAGATAGCTCCCCACTTATTTGTTTATTATGCGCTACTTGTTTGCCTAATTTTTTCTTCAAGGCAGCCACCTAGTGAAAGTAATAAGGGTTGATTTTTGTACAGAATAATCAAACTTGTGGTACATCAGAAGTGCATCCTTTTGGATAAGAAATAAAAATCAATGAGTATATTTTAAGACTTTATAGGAAAATAATATGTACCTCTCCACTTACTTGTTTATTATGCCCCACTTATTTGCCTATTTTTTTTTCAAGGCAGCCACCTAGTGAAAGTAGTAAAGGTTTATTTTTGTAACTCATAATCAAACTTGTGGTACATAAAAAGTGCATTCTTTTGGATAATAAATAATAAAAATTGATGAGTATATATTAACACTTTGGACGAAAATAATACGTAGCTCTCCACTTATTTGTTTATTATGCCCTACTTATTTGCCTATTTTTTTCTTCAAGGAGGCAGTCACCTAGTGAAAGTAATAAGGGTTGATCTTTGTAACTTATATTCAAACTTGTGGTACATAAGAAGTGTATCCCTTTGAATAATAAAACTAAATTATTTAATAAATTTTAAAACTATTTAGGAAAACTAATAGGTAGTTCGCTATATATTTTTTTATTACGCCCCACTTATTTACCTATTTTTTTGTTCAATGTAGCCACCTAATGAAAGTAATAAGGGTTGATTTTTGTAACTTATACTCAAAGTTGTGGTACATAAGAAGTTCATTCCTTTGAATAATAAAAATAAATTGTTTAATATATTTTAACACTTTGTGCGAAAACTAATAGGTAGCTCTCCACTTATTATTTTATTATGCCCCACTTGTTTGCCTTTTTTTTTTCTTCAAGGCAACCAGCTAGGGAAAATAATGAGGGTTAATTTTTGTAACTTATAACCAAACTTGTGGTACATAAGAAGTGGATTCTTCTGGATAATAAAAAAAAATTGATGAGTATATTTTAACACTTTGTGTGAAAATAATACGCGTAGGTCTCCACTTATTATTTTATTATGCCCCACTTATTTGCCTTTTTTTTTTCTTCAAGGCAGCCACCTAGTGAAAGTAATAAGGGTTGAATTTTGTAACTTATATTCAAATTTGTGGTACATAAGAAGTGCATCGATTTGAATAAGAAAAATAAATAGTTTAATAAATTTTAAAACTTTTTACGAAAACTAATAGGTAGTTCTGCAATTATTTGTTTATTATGCCCCACTTATTTGCCTTTTTTTTTCTTCAAGACAGCCACCTATTAAAAGTAATAAGGGTTGATTTTTGTAACTTATATTCAAACTTGTGTTACACAAGAAGTGAATACATTTGAATAATAAAAAAATTGCTTAATAAATTTTAAAATTTTTTACGAAAACTAAAAGATAGATCCCCACTTATTTGTTTATTATGCGCCACTTATTTGCCTTAATTTTTCTTCAAGGCAGCCACCTAGTGAAAGTAATAAGGGTTGATTTTTGTACAAAATAATCAAACTTGTGGTACATCAAAAGTTCGTCCTTCTGGATAATAAATAAAAATCAATGAGTATATTTTAGCACTTTGTACGAAAATAATATGTAGCTCTCCACTTACTTGTTTATTATGTCCCACTTATTTCTCTATTTTTTTTTTTCAAGGCAGCCACCTAGTTAAAGTAATAAAGCATTATTTTTGTAACTTATAATCAAACTTGTGGCACTTAAGAAGTGCACCCTTTGGATAATAAATAAGAATTGATGAGTATATTTTAACACTTTGTACAAAAACTAATACGTAGCTCTCCACTTATTATTTTATTATGCCCCACTTATTTGTGTATTTTTTTTTTCATCAAGGCAGCCACCTAGTGAAAGTAATAAGGATTGATTTTTGTAACTTATATTCAAACTTGTGGTACATAATAAGTGCATCCCTTTTTATAATAAAAATAAATCTTTTAATAAATTTTAAAACATTTTAGGAACACTAATAGGTAACTCTCCACTTATTTGTTTATTATGCCCCACTTATTTGTCTCTTTTTTTTTTCAAGGCAGCCACCTAAGGAAAGTAATAAGGGGTTGATTTTTGTAACTTATATTGAAACTTCTGGTACATAAGAAGTTCATTGCTTTGAATAAAAAAAATAAATTGTTTAATAAATTTTAAAACTTTTTACAAAAACAAATAGATAACTCTCCACTTATTTGTTTATTATGCCCCACTTATTTGCCTATTTTTTTTCAAGGCAGCAACCTAGTGAAAGTAATAAAAATTTATTTTTGTAACTCATAATCAAACTTGTGGTACATAAAAAGTGCATCCTTTTGGATAATAAATAAAAATTGATGAGTATATATTAACACTTTGTACGAAAATAATACGTAGATGTCCACTTATTTGTTTATCATGCCCCACTTACTTGCCTATTTTTTTCTTCAAGGCAGTCACTTAGTGAAAGTAATAAGGGTTGAGCTTTGTAACTCATATTCAAAGTTGTGGTACATAAGAAGTGTATCCCTCTGAATAATAAAACCAAATTATTTAATAAATTTTAAAACTTTTTAGGAAAACTAATAGGTAGTTCTCCACATATTTTTTTATTATGCCTCACTTATTTGCCTATTTTTTTCTGCAAGGCAACCACATAGTGAAAGTAATAAGGGTTGATTTTTGTAACTTATACTCAAACTTGTGGTACATAACAAGTTCATTCCTTTGAAAAATAAAAATAAATTGTTTAATATATTTTAACACTTTGTACGAAAACTAATAGGTAGCTCTCCGCTTATTATTTTATTATGCCCCACTTGTTTGCCTTTTTTTTCTTCAAGGAAACCACCTAGGGAAAGTAATGAGGGTTAATTTTTGTAACTTATAACCAAACTTGTGGTACATAAGAAGTGGATTCTTGTGGATAATAAATAAAAATTGATAAGTATATTTTAACACTTTGTACGTAAATAATACGTAGCTCTCCACTTATTATTCTATTATGCCCAACTTATTTGCCTATTTTTTTTCTTCAAGGCAGCCACCTAGTGAAAGTAATATGGGTTGATTTTTGTAACTTATATTCAAATTTGTGGTACATAAGAAGTGCATCGCTTTGAATAATAAAAATAAATTGTTTAATAAATTTTAAAACTTTTTACGAAAAGTAATAGGTAGTTCTCCACTTATTTGTTTATTATACCCCACTTATTTGCCTATTTTTTTCTTCAAGACAACCACCTAGTAAAAGTAATAAGGGTTGATTTTTGTAACTTATATTCAAAATTGTGTTACACAAGAAGTGAATACATTTGAATAATAAAAAAATTGCTTAATAAATTTTAAAATTTTTTACGAAAACTAAAAGATAGATCCCACTTATTTGTTTATTATGCGCCACTTATTTGCCTTAATTTTTCTTCAAGGCAGCCACCTAGTGAAAGTAATAAGGGTTGATTTTTGTATAAAATAATCAAACTTGTGGTACATCAGAAGTGCATCCTTCTGGATAATAAATAAAAATTAATGAGTATATTTTAACACTTTGTACGAAAATAATATGCAACTCTCCACTTACTTGTTTATTATGTCCCACTTATTTCCCTATTTTTTTTTTCAAGGCAGCCACCTAGTTAAAGTAATAAAGGTTTATTTTTGTAACTTATAATCAAACTTGTGGCACTTAAGAAGTGCCCCTTTGGATAATAAATAAGAATTAATGAGTATATTTTAACACTTTGTACGAAAACTAATACGTAGCTCTCCACTTATTATTTTATTATGCCCCACTTATTTGACTATTTTTTTCTTCAAGGCAGCCACCTAGTGAAAGTAATAAGGATTGATTTTTGTAACTTATATTCAAACTTGTGGTACATAATAAGTGCATCCCTTTGAATAATAAAAATAAATCTTTTAATAAATTTTAAAACATTTTACGAACACTAATAGGTAAGTCTCCACTTATTTGTTTATTATGCCCCACTTATTTGTCTCTTTTTTTCTTCAAGGCAGCCACCTAAGGAAAGTAATAAGGGGTTGATTTTTGTAACTTATATTGAAACTTCTGGCACATAAGAAGTTCATTGCTTTGAATAAAAAAAATAAATTGTTTAATAAAATTTTAAAACTTTTTACAAAAACAAATAGATAACTCTCCACTTATTTGTTTATTATGCCCCACTTATTTGCCTATTTTTTTTTCAAGGCAGCCACCTAGTGAAAGTAATAAAGGTTTATCTTTGTAACTCATAGTCAAACTTCTGGTACATAAGAAGTGCATCCTTTTGGAAAATAATTAAAAATCAATGAGTATATTTTAACACTTTGTAGGAAAATAAAAAGTAGCTCTCCACTTATTTGTGTATTATGCCCAACTTTTTTGCCTATTTTTTCATCAAGGCAGCCACCTAGTGAAAGTAATAAGGATTGATTTTGGTAACTTATATTCAAACTTGTGGAACATAATAAGTGCATCCCTTTGAATAATAAAAATAAATCTTTTAATAAATTTTAAAGCTTTTTACGAAAACTAATAGGTAGCTCTCCACTTATTTGTTTATTATGCCCCACTTATTTGTCTCTTTTTTTCTTCCGGGCAGCCACTTAGTAAAAGTAATAAGGGTTGATTTTTGTAACTTATATTCAAACTTCTGGTTCATACGAAGTTCATTGCTTTGAATAATAAAAATAAATTACTTAATAAATTTTAAAACTTTTTACAAAAAAAAATAGATAGCTCTCCACTTATTTGTTTATTATGCTCCACTTATTTACTTAGTTTTTTCTTCAAGGCAGCCACCTAATGAAAGTAATAAGAGTTGATTTTTGTGCAAAATAGTCAAACATCTGGTACATCAGAAGTGCATCCTTTTGGAGAATAATTAAAAATCAATGAGTATATTTTAACACTTTGTAGGAAAATAAAAAGTAGCTCTCGACTTATTTGTGTATTATGCCCCACTTTTTTGCCTATTTTTTTCTCAAGGCAGCCACCTAGTGAAATTGATAAGGGTTGATTTTGTAACTTATATTCAAACTTGTGGTACATAAGAAGTGCATCCCTTTGAATAATAAAAATAAATTATTTAATAAAATTTAGAACCTTTTACGAAAACTAATAGGTAGTTCTCCACTTATTTGTTTATTATGCCCCACTTATTTGTCTCTTTTTTTCTTCAAAGCAGCCACTTAGTGAAAGTAATAAGGGTTGATTTTTGTAACTTATATTCAAACTTGTGGTAGATAATAAGTGCATCCCCTTGAATAATAAAAATAAATCTTTTAATAAATTTTAAAACTTTTTACGAAAAGTAATAGGTAGTTCTCCACTTATTAGTTTTTATGCCCTACTTATTTGTCTCTTTTTTTATTAAGGTAGTCACCTAGTGAAAGTAATAAGGGTTGATTTTTGTAACTTATATTCAAACTTCTGGTTCATACGAAGTTCATTGCTTTGAATAAATTGTTTAATAAATTTTAAAACTTTTTACAAAAACAAATAGATAGCTCTTAACTTATTTGTTTATTATGCCCCACTTATTTACTTAGTTTTTTCTTCAAGGCAGCCACCTAATGAAAGTAATAAGAGTTGATTTTTGTACAAAATAATAAAACTTCTGGTACATGAGAAGTGCATCCTTTGGATAATAAAAATAAATTGTTTAATAAATTTTAAAACTTTTTACAAAAGCTAATTGGTAGCTCTTCACTGATTTGTTTATTATGCCCCACTTATTTGCTTAATTTTTTCTTCAAGGCAACCACCTAGTGAAAGTAATAAGGGTTGATTTTTGTAACTTATAATCAAAACTTGTGGTACATAAGAAGTGCATCTCTTTGGATAATACAAATAAATTGTTTAATAAATTTTAAAACTTTTTACGAAAACTAATAGGTAGCTCTGCGCTTATTTATTTATTATGTCCCACTTATTTGTCAATTTTTTTCTTCAAGGCGGCCACCTAGTGAAAGAAATAAGTGTTGATTTTTGTAACTTATATTCAAACTTGTGATACATAAGAAGTGAATTCCTTTGAATAATAAAAAAAACGTGTTTAATAAATTTTAAAATTTTTAATGAAAACTAATAGGTAGCTGTTCACTTATTTGTTTATTATGACCCACTTGTTTGCCTATTTTTTCTTCAAGCCAGTCACCTAGTGAAAGTAATAAAAGTTGATTTTTGTAACTTATAATCAAACTTGTGGTACATAAGAAGTGCATCCTTTTGGATAATAAAAATAAATTGTTTAATAAATTTTAAAACTTTTTACAAAAACTAATAGGTAGCTCTCCACTTATTTGTTTACTATGCCCCACTTATTTGCCTAATTTTTTCATCAAGCCTGCCACCTAGTAAGAGTAATAAGGGTTGATTTGTGTAACTTATAATCAAACTTGTGGTACATAAGAAGTGCATCCCTTTGGATAATAAAAAAAAATTGTTGAATAAATTTTAAAACTTTTTACGAAAACTAATAGGTAACTCTGCACTTATTTGTTTATTATGTCCCACTTAATTGCCTATTTTTTTTATCAGCCACCTAGTGAAAGTAATAAGGGTTGATATTTGTAACTTATATTAAAACTTGTGATACATAAGAAATGAATTCCTTTGAATAATAAAAAAAAATTGTTTAATAAATTTTAAAATATTTTATGAAAACTAATATGTCGCTCTTCACTTATTTGTTTATTATGCCGCACTTATTTGCCTATTTTTTTCTTCAAGATAGCCGCCTAGTGAAAGTAATAAGTGTTGATTTTTGTAACTTATATTCAAACTTGTGATACATAAGGAGTGAATTCCTTTCAATAATAAAAACAAATTGTTTAATAAATTTTTAAATTTTTAATGAAAACTAATAGGTAGCTCTTCACTTATTTGTTTATTATGCCCCACTTATTTACCTATTTTTTTTCTTGAAGGCAGCCACCTAGTGAAAGTAATAAGGGTTGATTTTTGTAATTTATAATCAAACTTGTGGTACATAAGAAGTGCATCCTTTGGATAATAAAAATAAATTGTTAAATAAATTTTGAAACTTTTTACAAAAACTAATACGTTGCTCTCCACTTATTTGTTTATTATGCCCGACTTGTTTGCCTATTATTTTCTTCAAGGCAGCCACCTAGTGAAAGTAATAAAGGTTGATTTTTGTAATTTATAATCAAACTTGTGGTACATAAGAGCATTTTTTTGGATAATAAAAATAAATTTTTTAATAAATTTTAAAACTTTTTACGGAATCTAATAGGTAGCTCTCAACTTATTTGTTTATTATGTCCCAATTATTTGCCTATATTTTTTTTCAGGGCAGCCACATAGTGAAACTAATAAGGGTTGATTTTTGTGACTTATAATCAAACTTGTGGTACATAAGAAGTGAATCCCTTTGAATAGTAAAAAAAAATTGTTTAATAAATTTTAAAACTTTTTTCGAAAACTAATAGGTAGCTCTGCACTTATTAGTTTATTATGCCCCACTTATTTGCCTTTTTTTTTTTTGAAAGCAGCCACCTAGTGAAAGTAATAAGGGTTGATTTTTGTAACTTATATTTAAACTTGTGGTACATAAGATGTGAATCCCTTTGAATAATAAAAAAAAAATTGTTTAATAAATTTTAAAACTTTTTACGAAAACTAATATATAGCTCACCACTTATTTGTTTATTATGCCCCACTTATTTGCCTAATTTTCCTTCAAGGCAGCCACCTAGTGAAAGTAATAAGGGTTGACTTTTGTAACTTATATTCAAACTTGTGTTAAAAATGAAGTGAATCCCTTTGAATAATAAAAAAAATTGTTTAATAAATTTTAAAACTTTTTACGAAATCTAATAGATAGCTCTCCACTTATTTGTGTATTAAGCCCCACTTATTTGCCTAATTTTTTCTTGAAGGCAGCCACCTAGTGAAAGTAATATGGGTTGATTTTTGTAACTTATATTCAAACTTGTAGTACATAATAAGTGCATCCCTTTGAATAATAAAAATAAAATTTTTAATATATTTTAACACTTTGTACGAAAACTAATACGTAGTTCTCCGATTATTATTTTATTATGTCCCACTTATTTGCCTATTTTTTTCTTCAAGGCAGCCACCTAGTGAAAATAATAAGGGTTGATTTTTGTAACTTATATTAAAACATATGATACATCAGAAGTGAATTCCTTTGAATAATAAAAAAAATTGTTTAATAAATTTTAAAATTTTTTATTAAAACTAATAGGTAGCTCTTCACTTATTTGTTTATTATGCCTACTTATTTGCCTATTTTTTTCTTCAAGGCAGCCACGTAGTGGAAGTAATAAGGGTTGATTTTTATAACTTATAATCAAACTTGTGGTACATAACAAGTGCATCCTTTGAATAATAAAAATAAATTGTTTAATAAATTTTAAAACTTTTTACGAAAACTAATAGATAGTTCTCCACTTATTTTTTTATTATGGCCCACTTATTTGCCTATTTTTTTCTTCAAGGTTGCCACTTGGTGAAAGTAGTAAGGGTTGATTTTTGTAATTTATAATTAAACTTGTGGTACATAAGAGCATCCCTTTGGATAACAAAAATAAATTTTTTAATAAATTTTAAAACTTTTTACGAAATCTAATAGGTAGCTCTGCAATTATTTGTTTATTATGACCCAATTATTTGTCTATTTCTTTCTTTACGGCAGCCACATAGTGAAAGTGATAAGGGTTGATTTTTCCAACTTATAATCAAACTTGAGGTACAGAAGAACTGCATCCTTTGGATACTAAAAATAAATTGTTTAATAAATTTTAAAACTTTTTACGAAAACAAATAGCTAGCTCTGCACTTATTAGTTTATTATGCCCCACTTATTTGCCTAATTTTTTGTTCAAAGCAGCCACCTAGTGAAAGTAATAAAGGTTGATTTTTCCAACTTATAATCAAACTTGAGGTACAGAAGAAGTGCATCCTTTGGATACTAAAAATAAATTGTTTAATAAATTTTAAAACTTTTTACGAAAACTAATAGGTAGCTCTGCACTTATTTGTTTATTATGTCCCACTTATTTGCGTATTTTTTTTCTTCAAGGCAGCCAGTGAAAGTAATAAGGGTTGATTTTTGTAATTTAAAATCAAACTTGTGGTACATAAGAAGTGCATCCTTCGAATAATAATAATAAATTGTTTAATAAATTTTAAAACTTTTTACGAAAACCAATAGGTAGCTCTCCACTTATTTGTTTATTATGTTCCACTTATTTGCCTATTTTTTTCTTCAAGGCAGCCACCTAGTGAAAGAAATAAGTGTTGATTTTTGTAACTTATATTCAAACTTGTGATACATAAGGAGTGAATTCCTTTAAATAATAAAAACAAATTGTTTAATAAATTTTAAAACTTTTTACGAAAACTAATAGATAGTTCTCCACTTATTTTTTTATTATGGCCCACTTATTTGCCTATGTTTTTCTTCAAGGTTGCCACTTGGTGAAAGTAGTAAGGGTTGATTTTTGTAATTTATAATTAAACTTGTGGTACATAAGAGCATCCCTTTGGATAACAAAAATAAATTTTTTAATAAATTTTAAAACTTTTTACGAAATCTAATAGGTAGCTCTGCAATTATTTGTTTATTATGACCC
>Ga0214542_1011086_pt1 | contig 12590 bp, 5 predicted proteins | sample CNSS1metaG_FD_160096 | JGI IMG/M metagenome (GOLD analysis project Ga0214542, IMG submission 160096) | Root nodule microbial communities from cowpea collected in UCLA plant growth center, Los Angeles, California, USA - CNSS1 | ecosystem: Host-associated > Plants > Roots > Nodule | place: USA...
GCAATTCAAATACAATTAAAATTTAGATATTCGAAACATACAAAGTTTCTAAATTCAATTAATTGATATATGTTCAAGATTTGAGATACTCGCCCAACGAACACACCATCTCACTGGTCCAAAATACACATTTCGACTAGTGACCAGGTTGTTGGCCCAACAAGTATTTCACTAGGAGTCTACAGGAAATGGTCCTCAATAATTTGCCCAATGAGTTGGGCTTGTCCAGCGACTCACAAATCAGTGAACTTTTGACTCATAATTTGCTTAGTGAGCTCCTACTTGCCCAACGACCTCATAAATCAGTGAGCCCTTGACTTGTAACTTGCCCAATGAACTCATACTCGCCTAGTGAATCTATGTAATTCTACAGATAAGCATTCTGCAAATCAGCCCATGACTTCGAGTTCGTCTAGCGAGTCAGCATAATTCTACAAAATCTCATTTCGTATAGTTATGCATACTCAAGCCAGTCTAGACAACCAAAGAACCTTTGTAGATGCCAATCACATATCAAAATCAAGTATAACACAAACATCAATACCAATTAACCTTAATTGCAATACTAAATAATAACATTTCTATACGAACATAATTCTAACATGTTTTGTAACTTATTCATAGCTTTCACATATCACAAATCATTCAACAGTTCAGTTAAAACAACCAATCATAGTACAACCATACAATATATAATTCTAACATGTTTGTAACTTAAAAACAATGAAATTAGTTTCCTTTACCTGTTATCCTATTTAGACATCTCTATAAACGTCAAAACACCTCTAACTCCACAAAATGTTCTATCTACATATTGAAACATCACAAGAACGATACTATTATGATCACTGATCAGTAGAGACTTATACTGATGATTAAAATGACACATGCAAGGGAGAGCTCACATGTAACAAAAAAAAGTAGACCAAAAAGAGGGCAGAAACTCAACTTACGCGAATGGAGAAATTGATCGGTCCAACTTGAAGAGCTCACCGAGAGGATTAACCCTACGATCTCGGTTCTTCAATCAGATGACCAGAGAGATAGAACTCCTAGAGATAAGTCAAAGAGAACTCTAAAAAGTGATTTCTAGAGAAATTATGTATTTTAAAATAATAAAACTCGTTTATAATAATTCTATTTATACTAAAACCTTTTAATATTAAAATAATCTAGTCTCACTATTTTTAAATCACTACCATTTTTAAAATGTCATTTTCCAAAGTCTTACAATTTCTAAAACGTTAAATATTTATAAAAGAGTAATATTACTTTCTCTTGAAAGAAGTCATTATTGGGAATATTTTATGAAATGTTTACATTTGAAATTTTTACATTTAAAAATATTGTAAACATATAAAGAAACATGTTTTATGAAAACGAACAAATAGAAAAAATATACTAAATTTGTAGCTAAATTTTTTTATTAAATGATTTTAGTATAAAAATAGTAAGTTATTATTATTATCATTCAATTTTATAAAAATAAAATATTTATATTAAATTTTAATTTTAATTTTATTAGATAGAACTTAAATTTCCATAACCAATACATTTAATTTTTAAAAAGTCGTGCATGGGTAATAATTTGGTTAAAATATGTTATTTTTGTCATTAATATCACAGAAAAAATAATGGTCATAAGATTTTATTCCAATCACTTTGACGTCCAGTTTTTACATATAGTCAATTATATGTTACTTTTTAATAAAATAAGTAAAAAATAATCGAAAATACTTTTCTTGAATGAAGTCGGAAATGCGTAAGTGTGGTGAACAAAGAAATATTGGTTAAAATTATTTGAAAACAAAAATGAATAACATCTGATAATACTTTGTAATATGTTTATTTATTTGTTATTTATCCTTTTATAAAGTCTAAATTCTTGTTTATTGAATGAATGCACTTTCATGAATTTTATGAATCTTAACTAAAGATCCATAATTCCTTGAAGTCTTAGTTATACATTGGTAAGTTCAAATACCTATTAATTACAATAATCTATATACATTATTATTATTATTATTATTATTATTATTATTATTATTATTATTATAATAATAATAATAATCTAAAGTCTAGTTTTCAAAACACTCTGCGTCTACTCTAAGACATCATATTTTTTGAGTTTCACACTTTTTCTAATTTCAAAGATTTTCATCTTCAAAAATTGAATTTATTAAAAAAACAAGTAGGTCATGCTATCTTCTAACTCCCATGTTGCATAACCAGTCTTCTCACCGCACAAAATCCTTCACCAAGTTGATTAACTTCCTTCTGAGTTGTCTCGCTTGGTGACCTAAACTTATCTCCAGGAGGATAGATGGGGCGATTCAGGTGAGATCCAATGTAGATCTAATTTTCTCTTCACTTGTGGGATCCGAGGACCACTAAGACTTCTCTCTTCTCAAGAATTTATACATCTTTTATCAGTATATGGATAGTCTCTTGGCTTGGCTTCACAAGTCAAATCTTGCCTTAGTTGCAGTTCCTTTGACCTTATAGTACATGACTTGGATCATAGATATACTTCTTCATCTAGGATACATGAAACACGTTGTGGAAATTAGCTATAACTAAGGTAGCAATGCGTCATATGCCATTGGAGTTGAGTTGTGTCGTTGAATAAAAAGAGTTCGAGAAAAAAAATAATAATTTGGATTGACAGGTGATCATCTTTCGAACTATATAAACACAAATTTATCATAAAAAACCACGTTAAATACTTTTAAATAAATAAGAGAAAGAAAAAAGGTTAAAGAATCATATTAAAATAAACCTTAATTAAAAAGCCTATCAAGCTTGTGTTTACTTTACTCTGCCAAAAAAACAATTAATATCCACAACAAACTTATGACTCAATCCCTATTCAGTACTAATTAACTTTAAGAATAACCGTAATACTAACACTGCATCTTCAATTTAGAATCTTCATGCTGCATTCTTACCACATTTCATCTGGTGTTTTTTAATATGTTATATCACTTATTTTATTTTATATTGCAAAATTTTGATGGTTGATGTGATGTTAGACTATTTCTTATATACTCTCAATGTGAATGTTCTTGTACGATCTTTAGCCCTAGTTCATTAATCTTCAGTGATTGGCACTAATCAAACTTACAATATCATTAAATTCCAAATTACACCTACTTCTCAAATGAAAGATGTTATTACTACAGATTGGGCAAAACTTTTTGTGGTTAGATTACAATGAACACGAAAATGTTTGAAGAATAGTGACGGAGTAGCCAACTACCGATTGTTTTAGCATAAAGGGACCACCTTCGCAATGTGGACAATTAAGCTTCTTGTCATTTGTCTGTTTCATATATATCAGACTCTAGGCGTGAAAAATTGGTGGAGCCAATGAGAACTGAAATAGGACCATGATGTTATGTTAGCTTTAAGGGAAGTTGGATGAGATTGAGCAGTAGGATTTTTATATATTTACACTATATATTAATTTCATTGATTAATAATAAAAAAGAAAGTCTCAACCTAAGGTTGTTACCTTATATAAACCCAAGGTTATGTTTCTGTTTCATTCAAAACAAGGACAAAAGCAAAGGAGAACCTTTCTAGATAGGGTAAGCAATGAGGCTACCAAGTTTAACCATCCAATTTCTCCACCAAATTCTTCTTGTGTGTCTACTCCACAGACCCAGCTTTGCAGCGAAAAAGGTGAGCACTGGCAATTTGCAATCTTGAATAAAGATAAAAGAAAAACAATGGAAAAGATCAAATCCTAGCTTGTGGTTTTCAATTGTAGTCATATGTGGTGTACTTTGGAGCTCACTCACACGGGCCAGAATTATCTTCATCTTTCGTTGACTTCGATCAAGTGACACAGTCCCACTATGAGTTTCTGGGATCTTACTTAGGAAGGTATGAAAAAGGTCCAATCGGAACAAATTTGCAATGTGTTATCCACATGGATTAGAGATAGAATTAATCGATAAAGTTATTTCACATTATATACATTATTATATATAAGTAGGTTTAAATTTCATCTTACAAGTTTGAGTTTGTTTTATTATAGTTTTAATACAGCAAAGGACTCCATCTTTTACTCATACACAAGACACATCAATGGTTTTGCTGCAACTTTGGAAGAAGTAGCTGCCGAGATAGCAAGTAAGAAAGAACCATATATCCTCCTTTTTTTTACTATTCTCTGTGTTCCCTTTCTCTCATTTAAGAGCCTACCCTTCTTGTTCAAATTTGCTTCTAGAACACTCCAAAGTGTTATCAGTGTTTAAGAACAGAGGAAGAAAGCTACACACTACTCGATCATGGGAGTTCATGGGGCTAGAGCATGAAGGGGTGATCCCATCTAGCTCAATCTGGAAGAAAGCCAGATTTGGTGAAGGAGTGATAATTGGAAACCTTGATACAGGTAAGTTTCCTGATTTCTGTGTTTAAAACTCTTGTTATTCTTTTCAAAGTAAGAATGAGGTTTGGAGAATAATGACGGACTAACCTACTTTCAGTTGTTTTATCACAAACGAACCACCTTTAAAAAATGCAATATGGGTTAGGCTTCTTCTCATTTGTGTGTTATATACATGTATTTGTGTATATATTAGAATCTTGTTCCAATTCTTAGTTTACATAGTGTGTGACGTTTTGATTATTTTTGAGGCATAAGGTACGTGTGTGTTTCAAGTTGTTTGAAATAATCATATATTGGAACAAAAATATAGATTATTATGAGTTTTGTTCATCAGGATATTGGTAAAACAAAGGGGTATGTTTATGTTCTGAGGTGGGGATAATCCAAGATGCAATATATGAGTTTTGTATGCGCATACTTCAGCTTCGATTCAAAATGTTGCCCAACCTGATGATAGCTTTAAGGGGAATTTGGATGAGAACGAAAAGGGTAGATTGTAGAAATCTCCATTTTATCTTATTTTGACCACAAACTTTGCTATCTTTGCTCCCACCACATACTTTTAGGTGTTTGGCCTGAATCGAATAGCTTTAGTGAAGAAGGATTGGGACCAATTCCATCAAAGTGGAGAGGAATATGTGACAATGGAGTTGATCATACTTTTCAATGCAACAGGTACTATTTTGTTTTTTAATTTCTTGGATATTGTTAGAGTGATCCAAATGTTAAGTATCTTAATATGTTAATATGAGTTTAAGTTTCACATCAAATAAAAATAAGAAAGTTAAGCATCATATAAAGATGAAAACTCGTAATTTCATTATTTTAAGATTCTGAGTAAGAGATAGTATTAATTTCTTATATCTGATTTCAACTCATATCTTATTAATTTTATATTATATATTATATATTTTTGGCAACCCTCCCTCAAAAGTCCATTTTATTATTGATATTTTACTTTCATTTTTTATTTTATTATTAACTTGTATCATTTTCAAACTGGTGAAAATGAAAACCGGAAAGATAAATACAGCCAAAACTCATCGCCCAACAGGTGATGATTTCTGTTGCGGCTCTCAATCTTTCAAAGTTGACTACATAATTTTGTTTCCAAAAGTTTAAAATTATTTCTTAGTAAAATATATTTATAAGGAGAGGCAGATTGAATGTAAAATATGTTTGAATAGTAAGAATCAATTAAATTTTTTCCATTTCACGTATAAGAATTCTTAAAACTCATAACTTGGATATAGTAAGTTCTTGAATAATAAAATTTAAGATTGAATTCTTTAAAAGTGTTTTTAATAAGAAACTCACATAAGATAAAAGTGAAAAAGATAAACACCATGTAAGAAAATTTATAAATTTATTGTCATAAGATTTTCAATTAAAAGTAGTGTAAATTCTTTACGTGAGTTAGGCTCAAGTCACACTTATGTAACATCACCGTAGTGAACCCTACAGGTGGCAAAACATAATAGGTCTGACGGAATAGCTTATTAGCACATGTTAAAAGGGACGGACCATGTTGAAGATTTTAACGGCCATCCAGTTTTGGCCCGACCTGTCCAGCCGTCAAATTGATGGGCTAAAATGTGGGTTAGTCTAGCCTAGCTCGTTGTTCCATTTTTTTAAAAATAAATAAAATAAAAAATAATTAATAAGATTAATTTTTTATATGTATTTTTTAAGGGTGTAAGTATATAATAATTTTGTAATTTAAACCATTAATAGTTACAAATTAAGTTTCAATTATTAGTTACAATAGAGTAATTTAACATAAATGTAATAATTATTTTAGGTTAAATTATACCTTTGGTCTGCATTTTCGTAGCAAAATATCAATTTGGTCCCTCTATTTTTTTTATCTTAATTTGGTTCCTATTTTGGAAAATTTGATGCAATAAAGTCCTTTCTGTTAGTGATGTAGTAACGGTGTTAAATGGGGTGCCATGTGTCAGTTTATAGATTTTTTGAACTTTTTTTTATTTTTTTTAAATTTAAAAAAAATAACAATTTTCCACGTGTCAAGTTGACATCGTGCCACGTGGTAGTGACAGTGTCACATGTCACTATTATGTCAGGTGTCATACTCACATTCTCAATTTGGTCCCTATATTTTAATTTTTGTCTCAATTTAGCCCAATTTTTGTAATAATTGTGCAATTTCGTCCCCCTCCAAACTGAAACAAAAATTAACTTTTATATAAATGTTATACAAATATTTTTATTAAATTTGATTTTTTTATTCAAATTGATATTTTTATTATATATTTTCAACAAAAATAAATTTATTTAAATTTGTTTCAAATTTTAAATTTATTTATTTTTTATTGTTACATAAACTAGTTAATTTTTCTTAAATTATATAATTGTTATTTTTACACCAACTAAAACATTTGTATAGAAATTATTTAATTTTACACATTTTAAAAATATGCAATTATTTAAAATATAAATTCAAATAAAAAAATATTAAAGTATAATGTAATAAAATATCAATATAATTTATGAATTTTTTATGTTATTAGCATTATTTTCTATTAACAACTTTAAAACAATTTTAAATAAAGTTTAATGTAAAATGTAAATTAAAATAAACTTAATCTTGTTAACAATATTTACTTGAAATATCAATTTTGATAGAAATATTTGTGCATATTTATATAGAAATTAAATTTGGTTTCAATTTGGAGAGGGACAAAATTGCACAATTTTTGCAAAAATTGGGACTAAATTGAGACAAAAATAAAAATTTTATGATCAAATTGAGAATAGAAAAATGACATCTAGCATAATAGTGATATGTGGTACTATCACTGTTACGTGGCACGATGTCAGCTTGACACCCGATAAATTTGTAAATTTTTTATAAAATAAATAAAAAAAATTCAAAAATTCTAGGAAATGACACATGTCACACAATTTAACGTCGTTACTATACTACTAACGAAAAAGACTTGATTGCATTAGATTTCCCAAAATAGGGACCAAATTAAGATGAAAAAAATTCAGGGACCAAATTGATATTTTGCTACGAAAATGGAGACCAAATGTATAATTTAACCATTATTTTAATTTATCTAATTAAAAATATTAACTAATCAATTAAAAGTTTAGAAAACCTTTTAAATGATTAAATATATATATATATATATATATATATATATATATTTAATAATCATTTATATGTAAATATAAACAAATTTTAGAATTTAAAAAATTGAAAAAAAAATTAAAAAAATTAAAAAATTTAAAAAAAAAGTGATAGGCCGACACAGCCCGACTCGTTAGCTCGTCTTGTAGGGGACAAATTATTATTATTGGCCTGTTTCTATTTGATGGGTCAACCCCACCTGACTTGTTCTTATCAGGTCACTAATGAGTAGGTCAAAATAGGCTGGACTTACTCATTGTGCCATCTCTAATGAACCTTTATGAAAAAACTCATCAGTTATACCAAAGTCTCCTATTAGTCTTAATGGTCAGCTTAGACCATTGTAACAACAACAATAATATAAGAACACAACAACTAAAAAATGGTTTTAAAGAAGACAATTTTCTTGAAATATTTAACACAAACTTGGTTTTTTTTTTCTTGTTTGAAAATATAGGAAAATCCAAACCCTTTTCGATCTTATACTGAGCGAGCCTATCTCAAAAATTGACCGATAAGAAGATCAAACATAAGAAAAGCATGTAGGTTCCATTTATTTTCTATTTACAAAAATTCTGAACTTAATTTATATTAAAATTATTATTATTTATGTATGTGGTCAGGTAGATGTGTTCGTGTATTTGTATGAATATAAGTAAAATGTATAATATTTTAATTTATAAACTATATGTAGAAACTTTCTCGTCTATTTTTGCTTAAATTTTTATTTTTAATTTGCATTTAAGTTAAACTTTCTCGACTCACTATTTTTCCTGCATCAAATTTAATTTGACGATTAATTAGATGATTTGCGAAGCAGTTCAAAGTAAACTTCTTTATAAATTTATAACTTAAATAAAAACAAATTTGTTTGAGTAATGAAGCTAATGTTGTTTGTTAGAGGTAATTTGAAATGATAATTAATTTATTTGAATAATTTAAAATTCTTTACATTAAAATGATTTGTTTGGATAAAATATTTGGAAAGAAATTAAAATTTTTTAAATGTTTTTAAAGATATTTCAAACAAACACTGTAAGAGAATATTTTATTAACAATCAATTTTAGTGACCAAAAGTTTTTAGTCACTATAGTAACCAATTTAAATACTAATTTATAAAATAAAAAAATTATTGGTTACTAAAATAGTTACTATTATGAATATAAAATTATAATTGATCACTAATTAATTAAAGACTAATTTAGAAACTAATTCCTTTAGTAGAAAAACATTGTTAGCTAATGTTTAGTAACTAGTTTGTTTTGGTAGCTAAAACCTTGGTAGCTAAATTTTAGAAATTAATTTAGAGTCCAATTATAATTTTTTATTCATAATAGTGACTATTATGGTAACCAATAATTTTTTATTTTGTAAATTAGTATCTAAATTAGTCACTATAGTGATTAACAACGTTTGGTCACTAGAATTGGTTGTTACTGAAACATTTCTTGTGAAATTAAATAGAACAATTTCAAATATTCTAAACAATATAAGAATTTTGAAAGAAAGTCGAACCAATTTGATGTGGGCCAAAGGTTGAGACTATTTGGTGTAGACTAAAGGTCGAACAGATTCGTCCTAAGATGAATGACAAACCAAGTCAATATGATCGACCTTTGGTCAAAGGTTGAGACGAAGTAAGCAGAACGAACGTCAAGACAAGTTCATCATGTCGAAGGTCTACATGAGTCTTCTTAGAGGTAGAGCCGAGTATCCAAATATTTTTTAAAATAGAATTTTACTTTAAAAATTTAAATTACTTTATCCAAAACAAATAGAATCAACCATATATTATAAACTTGCCACACAAGCTGGTAGCAAACAAAGTTAAGCAAGAGTCTATTGTTAGTATTATGGTGCTTGATTTAGTCTCACATTGCTTAGGATTATGAGATGTGGTTCTCTATTTTTCTATATAAGAGAACTTATGTAAAACTTGATAGATACACCAAAATAAAAATACTTCCTAGTGTAGTTGTGGATGTAGGCATACACATTGTATGCCGAACCACGTTAAATTCTTCGTATCGTTTGTTTTTCTTTCCTTTATTATTTCCTTTATTGCCTTCTTCCTAATAATTGGTATCAGAGCCATTTTTCTTAGTATGCTTTGTGGTTGCAACATTGTCTGATCTTCCACATCAGAAAAGATTTGGTTTCTTTTTCTTCTTGGGAATCTCAATTTAGAGAAGTAGTAGGAGCTTTCGTCAAAAGCAGTAGGAGCTTTCGTCAAAGAAGTAGGAGCTTTCTTCAAAGCAGTAGGAGCAATGACATTGGAAGAAGGGAAGGTGAGGATTGAGAAGTTTGATGGTAGTGACTTCGGATTCTAGAAGATGCAGATAAATGACTACTTGTATAAGAAAAAGTTGTATATACCCTTAACGCAGAAGCCAATCAACATGGAGCAGTCAGAAGGGGAATTGTTAGATCGACAGACACTCAGTGTGATCCGGTTGACATTAGCTAAGAATGTTGTGTTCAACATAATGAACGAGAAAACAATCGTAGATTTGATGCATGTGTTGTCAAATATGTATGAGAAACCATCTGCAACCAATAAAGTGTATTTGATTCGTAGCTAGTCAACCTAAAAATGGGTGAAGGTAACTCGGTTACTAATCATATTAGTGAATTTAATACAATTATTTCACAATTGACATCAGTTCAAATAACATTTGATGATGAGGTGAAAGCATTAATTTTATTATCATCTCTTCTGGAAAGTTTGAGTGCAACTATTACTATAGTTAGTAATTCTACAAGTAATAGCCAGTTGAATCTTGATAACATTCGCGACTTGATCATAAGCGACATTGTCCGCAGGAAAATTTTGGGGGAATCTTTCAGTTCTAATTCTGGTTCAGCATTGAGTATTGAAACTAGAGGAAGGAATAGCTAGAAATATCGTAATCAAGGCCGAGGAAGATCAAAGTCTAGAGGGAGATCACAACAAAAATTTCGGAATGATATCACTTGTTGGAATTGTCAAAAAGGGGGTCTCTTTACAAATCAATGTAGGGCTCTAAGGAAGCACAACACAACAAAAGCTAGATGGTGATCAATCAACAAATGCAACAACTGATGAAATTGAAGATGCACTATTATGTAGCTTACATAGTTCTATTGATTTATGGATTATGGACTCATATGCATCATTTCATATTACACCTTGGACTAGATGTATTAAGAGCCTTACACAATACATTTGTAATTAGAATTTTGAAAATAAATTGGGATTGTAGCTACCAAGACGTTGTTGGCCTAAGAGGTTGGTATAGTGCCAACCACTCCTCCAAAAACTCTTTTATATGCTTAGAGGGAAGACTGTCAGAGGATGTGCAGGCAGTTCGAGGATACTTCCCGTCAAGCGAAAAGATCTCATCACCTACAAACTGAGGACGAAGCAGATACAATATGGATAAAAGGATTACAGGTATTGTGGCCAACCAGACCCTTGGAGGAACCTAGAAAATAGGACGACATCCCTTTGTACATGGGATATTGGAGGTAGGAGTCCCACCTAGGAGGTAAGGCCTCACAATGAATTCGTACGACAAAACCGTGGATCATGACCAACATGTCGATATCTTCACGACATAACTTGACATGTATACATCTGATGATGCTGTTATTTGTCATGTATTACCAACTTTTTTGAAAGGGTCAATATTAAACTAGTTCACTCGATTGCCTCCAAGGTCTATCGATTGCTTTGGATATTGGAAAATAAAGAAGTAAACTTAATAGTACTCATTTTTTACTTAGAAATAAATAAATAATAAAAAATGACAAAAACTTAATTAAAAAATATAAAAAAATTGAATTAGTTAAGTCTTTAATAAATTACAAAAGAAGATAAAGAACAAATGTGGTTAACTTTTTTAAGATTATTTTCAACCAAAGTAGCAATATTGTTCAGGAAACATTACCGAATATGGTACAAGTATTTTTTTAAAATAATGTTATTTATTATATTGATTACATATTTATTAAACGATACAAAGAGCAACCGGGTTAATAATTGTGAAAAAGAAACATATGGTACAAGTACTGCAATCTGGAATTGTGGAAGACCATTTATTTCTCATGAAAGACCATTGTAATTACTAAAATTATTTTTAAGAAAAATTTATAGTCAAACATTTAATTTATAGTCAATGAATAAAAAAAATTTAATGTAATTTGAAAATAAAAAAAAATAAAGTTTCGTGTGTAAAAAATAAACTTTGTCAAATTTGTGAAAAAAAAGTTTAATCCTTGTCATTAACTTTTCAAAAATGTTTTGAGGCCATCGTCATTAACCTGTTTGCTTTGAATTGAACACACTGCTGAACATGTAGAATGCGTATGCAGGAAGCTAATCGGTGCAAGGTACTTCAACAAGGGTTACGTCTCGGCAGTGGGTCCACTCAACTCCTCCTTTCAATCCCCACGTGACAAAGAGGGCCATGGCTCCCATACTCTCTCCACAGCTGCTGGCAACGCCGTTCCCGGAGTTAGCGTCTTCGGCCAGGGTTTCGGAACAGCCAAGGGTGGCGCGCCCAAAGCCCATGTGGCGGCGTACAAGGTCTGCTGGCTGCCTGTTGTCCCTGGAGAGTGCTTCGACGCTGATATCTTGGCCGCGTTTGACGAGGCCATCCACGACGGTGTGGACGTCCTGTCACTGTCGCTCGGTGGATTTTCCTCGAGTCTGCTTGATGACAGCGTAGCGATTGGATCATTCCATGCGACGATGCGAGGAATCGTTGTGGTTTGTTCCGCCGGAAATAGTGGGCCTGTGGATGGCACTGTGAGAAATCTTGCACCCTGGCATGTTACGGTTGCCGCTAGCACCATGGATAGAGAATTCCCAGCTTACGTTGTCCTCGGTGATAATATCATCTTGAAGGTGCTTTCTCTTTTTTCAACTACTTTTTTTTTTTTAAACAATGAACAAGGCTTTCCGGTCAGGGTATGTTTAAAATAAAATAGGATTAAATATGATTTGGTCCCTTATCTTTCAGTGAAATTTGGAATTAGTCTATTTCAAAACTTTG
>Ga0214542_1011089_pt1 | contig 12585 bp, 6 predicted proteins | sample CNSS1metaG_FD_160096 | JGI IMG/M metagenome (GOLD analysis project Ga0214542, IMG submission 160096) | Root nodule microbial communities from cowpea collected in UCLA plant growth center, Los Angeles, California, USA - CNSS1 | ecosystem: Host-associated > Plants > Roots > Nodule | place: USA...
TTGTTTTAAACAGTCCATTAACCCAGAACTGTGAAATTGATTAATTGAGCTTTAAAACCTAAAGATTTATTCAAGATTCATCTTAAACCAGATAAAAGCGTGTTAATCAATTCAGATCCCTTTGTGGTTAAGATAATTAGACAGATCTGTTTTTAACACATTGGACTATGCTCAAATTATATAAAGTTTAAGACTTTGATTCTTAAATAAGACTTTTACCCGTACGGAAATTATTATTTTTATCTTAAATTCATGTATATCTACTAAACAACCAAATAAAAATGATTAAAGTGTGAATTTCATATAACTGCGCATTGAAATAGATAAAATGTCTTAAAGATGATGTATTTTAAAAATGAGTAAATTTATTTAATTATTATCTAAATGCTACATTATTTGCACTAAATACATGTATGTAAGGCATTGTAATTTAATTAATAACAGTACAAAAGTTAATGTTATATTGTATCTAACTTATAATACGATAAATGATTTAATTTTGACCATTTTGACTCACGCTTTTTTAGTGCTTGCCTTGATGTAAAAAATAAAATAAATAATCAAACCTTTGAAAAAATCGTCATCGAAGATATCATATCTTGCACGCCCATCTTGTCCAACCGAAGAAAAACTTTATTGTATAAGGACATTTCCATTGCAAGATCATATTAAGGATTATAAGTTCATGAATTTTGAATTATATAAAACCTTTCTATTGAAATATAATAATTTGATATAAAACTTTAAGACTTTAAATCTTAAGATTCTATATTATAATAATAATTTATATTACTAAAAACGTTTGTTTTTGCTAACAACGAACTCTAGTAGTTGCCAACTCCTATTCGGTGGTGGTGTGTAAAGGTTAAAGTTTTGCGTGTGGAAGGTTGACCGTGTATCACATGGGATGCTCGGTTGTGATTGTATGTTGGAGGCGGTTGAGTTTGCACATGTGATTGGAGGGTGGTTGGTTAAAGGGAGGTATGTCGTTTGAAGAGGTATATGTATGACTTCTTTTTCAAAGTTATATAAAATCATTTTTTTTTTCTAAATTTTTAAATGTGTGGATACAAAATCCTACATTTGTCTAGGTCCTCAATAATGCGTGTGATATTTAGGAATGTCAACGGGGCGGGTAGGGTATGTGCAGTAGTTTCCCCGTATCCTACTCGCTGGATAAATATTCTTTCAGTACCCGTACTTATATTCATTGGATATCTATTATACGGGTATCCACATAATATTTTAATATCCACAGATATTCACGGGTACCCGCGGGTATTTACAAAAAAATAAAAATAAATATTTAACAACATATCTTAATCGTAAATTAGAAAAAAATACAATACATAACATTCATAAATTTTAAACAAAGTCCAAATAACCCTTTTAAATAGTGTTGAATGACAATTTACAAAGAAATGATTTTTTTTAAACTAATTGATAAAAAATAACTCATTCAAAATCAATATGTTAATATTTTAATGTTTTTTTTAATTTAAATTAGAGTATAGCAGATATGGGTGTCCACGCGTACGGATACTATGATACCCATACCCACCCCATTCACATGCAGGTATTAAAAGTACCTGTACTCGTTACCCGCGGGTATCCATTTACAATATCCATTTCTTACCCGTTGCGGGTTTTATCCGTGGATATCTGCAGGTACGAATTTTTTTGACATCCGTAGTGATATTTCTTTGTCCTAATTACCTTATCCTTGTATAAAGGGAGATATGGTTTATGTGCATATTTCTGAAGAAATTTATTTTGTTGGTTTGGAGGAATGCAAAACTCATTTGCATGAGCGTATTTTGTTAACAAAAGGGGATAGGTCATTTACACGTTTAGAACTTTGTAAAAAAATTGATTTAACTTGGAAGCATTTAGGTCAATGGAAGGCAATACAACTTGGCAAATGGTTCTATGAATTTGCTTTTTCTTCTTCAGAAGATATCTGAATGGTTTTGCATGTTGGAACTTGGAATTAATCTCCTAGCATTCTTTGTGTTTTTCCTTGGACAAAAGATTTTGTTTCGACTTTAATTAAACTCACAAAAACTCAATGTTGGGTTCACATTTCATGATCTTCCTTTAAAGTATTGGCAACCACAAGCAATTTTCTCCATAGCACGTGGAATTGGTATATCTTTATCTTTAGATGATTATACCCAGAATATGTCTTGAGGTTTCTTTGCACATGTCTTGAATAATTTTCATTTGTTATTTGATTTTTCTAATCAAATTTTGGTTGAAGGACTAGGATTTGAGTTTATTTCTATTGTGGAATATGTGAACTTGTCTCTATTTTATTCAAATTGTAAAATGATTTGTCATGATCTATCTAATTGTAAACGGTTATAACAAGATGCCAATGTTATCTTTGGTGGGGATAAAACAATTGGCACAAAATTACAACAACATTATTGTCCTAAGGTGGTTGACATACAAGATGGGGCTCAAGGCTTTTTAACCCAAATGGTGGAGCATGTAAGACCCGTAGAATTTAATTAATTAAATAATTAATTAATTAATAAATGCGGGTAGTAGAAGCCTTTATGAAATTTAATTCTAACTTATATGATGTGGAAAAGTACTAGCTTAAGTGGTTGAGGGTACTTTATAGTGTAAGAGGACTTGGGTTCGAGTCCTATGTGTGCCAATTGTGTATTATTTATTTAATTTATATTTTTGTATATGTGATCATGTTGTAGAATGATATATAATCATTGGATTATATTAGTTAACATGAAAAATGAATTGGCTTGATGGTTAGCATTCATTTGGCATTGACATGGTTATGACTTCAAGTCTTGAAGAACTCAAATTAAACTTTATTTTGCTTAATTTAGTTTTGGCTTGAATTTGAAAGGTTAAAGGAAACCCTATTGTTGAACAAAGGAAACTCTCAAGTATCCATCTTAAGCACAAAAACCAGGTTAGGGGAGCTGAACCACAATCTATCTATGTTTTTATGCGTAATTGTATGATTTATAGCATGTATATGATTAGCCATTTTTCTGTTTGCATTGCAATTTGCATTTCTGGAAATTTTCCAGAAATCGCCTAACGGACTATTCATAGCCGCTAGGCGGCACATGCATTTTTGGCACGTATTTAGGTTCCTGCAAAGGAACCGCTTGACGGAACCTCCCTAGTCGCCAGGTGACGCATAGTATTGTACCCAGATTTGTGTTTTCTGGAGGAAGGTCCTGGCGACATTGGTTGAACCGCCAGGCGACGCGGGTCTATGACTCGATTTTTGCTATTCTGGGCATTTTGACATGATTTTGTTTGGAGGGAAATCAAGGGTTGGGTATTAAGAGATGATCTAATGTCGTACTTCATTGATTTTTAGTGTAATTGATGGTGTAAATTGATGGAACAGTGTAAATAAGCCTTAGGGTTCGGAAGGTTTGGGGTTTAATTTTAAGAAACTATTTGAGGTTGGAATTCTAACATGATTTGGGAAAGGGGGCATGTGAGCAATACACTAGTTGAATGTAGGTGAACTCGCATTAGGACTAGAAAATTGAGCAGGAAGAAGACTAACTCGATGGCCTTTAGGAGAGTACGCAAAGAGGGGAAAATTCTGGATTTTCCAGAATTTCTTATGCACCGCTTGGCGGCATAGGGCCTGTCGCCAGGCGCCATCTCAGATACAGCCACCTTTGAGAGACTGTGGGTTTTTGATGGTTCTGTGATTTTGGGATGGGTCAGGTTCTTGTTGATTTTGGAGTTATAAATGGTATTTGGACATAATTCCCGGTGATGGTGATACAAATAAGAAGTAGGAAATTACCTTATTCGGTTTGATGCTATACTATAGTAAAGGTAGGAAAACATGGGACAATATTTGGTATAACATATATGATAATTATGATATCTAGTTGGAAAACACAAGGAATGCACTGTTATGTGTTAGTTATATGAGAAGTGGGAATTTTTATGCATAATTCTATTGGTTGAAGAAAATCCACTTAAAATTGTAAGTAATGGAATGGAACAATGCCTTGAGGTAAAAACTAACCCTTGGGGATTTGGGGGGCGATATTATTAGTGGCTTTAATTTATTGACAAGTGGTATTCATATTAGTTATAGAGTGTATATGATTGAGTTGAGAATGGGTGATCCCAAGGATGACTAATAAGGTCTTGAATTTAGAAAGTGGAAATTTTGCTAGTGGTGGTAAGTTGTAAGCACTCTGGGAGTACACAGGATATGGCCATGAACTGGTTGAGTGAATCTGTAAGTGAGGACATGAGCAAGGAAGCCTGAACTTAAACCAGAATTGTCATCTGTGAAAATACTGTCATGGAGCCTGATGGTAATACGCGAATCGCCAGGTGATAGAAGTAATACAGTGGCCAGTTCACACGCGTGGTGCCTAGCGACAAAGAGCTTCCCGCCAGGCGATAGCTATGGAACAGTGAGCAATGAGGCGCTATGCGCCTGGCGGTACGTGTCCCCCGCCAGGCGGTTTGGAAGCGGCAGTGCCTGGCGACACGTGTCCCCTGCTAAGCGATTTTGCTGCTGCAACCTTGGGTTGTTGATTCTGTAGGCATGATCTACAAGGCTTTTGGTGATGCTTCAAAGGTAGGATTGTTGGTGTTCCTTGAGTTGTGGCTCGGAACGTATCCCTTGAGTTGTGGCTCGGGATAGGGGTTAAAGCACGTGGTATTCCTTGAGTTGTGGCTCGAAATAACATCTCTTGAGTTATGGCTCAGGATGGCAGATGAACACGAGAAACTCTTGAGTTGTGGCTCGGGTTGGTGAGTGTTTCCGGTGTGAGTGTGCTGGTTATGGCCAATACGGATGGGTCCAGATAGATTGCCTTCCTCAGTAGTTGACTGACGAGTTTGGTAGTCTTGGAACGTTGCGAACTATATTCGTATTTGGGAACTCCACCTGGTGTTACGGTGTATGATCCGTAACATGGCTTCCCGCATGTGCTGTATCGGTTGTGGCCGATAAGTATGGCAGCAAGTCATCTTGAAGTAATCACTAGAAGATGTAGAACATGAATAACCTGGTGGCGGCCAGTGTTATGAGATAAAAGGATAGGATTCATTAGGATGTTTGTGTTGCTTATATAAATGTGTTGTATATTTGTATATAACTTTTATATGCTTTATCTGTTAAGCTCACCCTATCTGCTTGTGTTTGACGATGAACGTGTACGCGGTACACGTGAGCAGATGATGTTAATGCAGGTGGTTCTGGTGGAGCTTAGCCACAAAAATGGGATAGCTCGAGAGTTTTATATTTCTATTATTGGTTTTGAAACAATTTTGTAAACATTGCGAGATGTTTTTATATTATTTTCAGATGTTATAATTTGTGGATTTTACTTTATTATTGGACGTTAATAAAAGTTTTAAATTTCTCGCATTTTGAGAAATGAGGTATTATTAAATGTAGCATATTTAATTATTTTCTTTATTTTATTAAAAAGTTCGTAATATCCTGACGGGATGTTACAAAGCCTATGGTGGAGCCTGTAGTGGAGCTTGTTGTGGAGTTTTGTAGTGGAATATGTGGTTCAGTCTTTCATTATGCAACCTATTGGAGTATAGCTTGTTGCTCAGTCACAGCCAAAACCAGTGGTTGATAATTATGATAATATTTGTGCTATGAATGAATCTTATCTTGTTAAGAATCTAGATGATGATGTGCTAGTGGAATCTGATTCCTTGACCAATATGCCTCCTTTGGAGGATATCATTCTCATTGTCAATTAGGGATGACAAATAAACTCGTCCCGTGGGTATTACTCGAACCTGTCACGAAAAATCCCTGCATGGGTATGGGTATGAGTATGGGGAATCCCTGACTTTTTCAATTGGGCATGTGGATGGATATGGGGATGTACATATCCACCCCGTCCCCGTCCCTATACTCGTCATAATACACGTCCTCACTATATCCTTGTCCCCGTTTAAATTATTAAAATCTTCATAGTCAATTAAGTAACCTTACCTATATATATATATATATATATATATATATATATATATATATATATAAATATATATATATATATATATATATTACTACACACTTGTTATTTTTTATTTCTTCTAATTGTTTGGTTTGTTATGAAATTCGTTTGCATCTTCAATATATTTTTCATCTGATCATAATCTTTATGTAATTATATTCAAATGATGTATGTCAATTAGATATTTTTATGTCTCACATTTGAATATTTCTCATTTTTTTTAATATTTTTATTTATTGTATATTTTTCTTTCACATGAAAATGTTTAACACTCTCAATTGAAGTGATGAATAAAATAAACCTTTCATTTACTAGGTAATATAAAGAAATTATATTCTTGACTCTATTATTATTAATTTTGTTCATTTGAATAACTCTTTTGTTTCGCTAAAATATTTTTTATTATTTCTCAACCATTGACTATAGTTATATTTGAAAAGTTTTCTTAGATCTTTAAGGTATTTTTCATCTATTCATACTTTGAACTATACATTTATTTTCCTTTGAGTGATATTATTCAACAGTCTCCCAAATTGTTTCTAAGACACATATTTGATACATTTTTTATATTTTTATTTATTTTTTATTTTTATCATGTTGAATATTTTTTTGATATATTTTATATAATTATTTTTTATTTTCTAACCCATTATCATACTGTAATTTTGTCACTATAATTATATAAATAAATTTTATTTCTTGTAATAAAAAATTTAATGTAATTGTTATAAATTTTTTTATGACTATTGAACATATATCGAAGTTTAAAAGATAAAAGATACAATCTTTGTTCTTTGCATGATTTTGTTCAAGTGATGTATTATAACTTTTATTTGTGCATAAAAATAGATTCATTAGAATTTAAAAAATTGAAGCAAACAAACATTTTTTAAAATATTTTAATTTTGAATATTTGTTTTTCTTTTATATTTTTTTTTAAATATTTTTAAATTTTATCAACCATGTTTCATTAATGTTTGCAAATTTAGTAAATTTTTTGGTTATCATGAAATTTTATTTTGTATTCTAATTTGAAATGTATACGATTATATTTTCTTTTTAAATATTTGATATCAAATAAACAACTATCCTCTTAATATTGAATATTTAATAAATATTTTTTCTTTTATCATAATTTTTTATTATTTTATAAAAATTAATTAATATTGAAACAATAAGAAAGCGTGTACGAGTATGCGTACGAGTATATACCTGTTACCCGGTGGAGATGGAGATGGAACAAAAGTTTGATATCTGTTGGGTTTGGGAATGAGGATGGGGATCAATTTATTTTATGGGGATGAGTATGAGATAGCGAGACATGTCCCTGCCCCGCCCCGTTCCCATCCCTATTGTCAATAGTTTGCGGGGTTTACAACAATTAGATTAAATTCATATTAGTTGAGCAATAGTTCCTATCTCTATGACATCTAAGGAGATTTGTTGAAAATAGATTTTAAATGGCTACGATGCTTGATGAGGGAAAAAAATATAATACTGAGATGAGCCCGTTCAAACTACAAGGAAATCTCGTAGGTAGGGGCGGTCCTTTTAAAGGACTGAGAGGAGCCATGGCTCCTCCAACGTTTTTTTTTAAATTTATATATTTTTAAAATATATTTTTGTATTATTTTATTATTTATATTAATTTAGTTTAGAAATTTTTTTTTTAGAATTTGAAAACTATGTTTTCTTCCTCTTCTATTATTTTTTTTCTCCTTTATTTGGTTTCTCTGTTTTCCATACCTTTCTTTTTCACCTCTTCTTTCAATCTCAATTTTCACCGTCAATCTCTCATCATTTTCAAAATGAAATTGCACTAAGGCAAAATTAAGGAGTTAAGGAACATTTTGGACTGAACAACTTCTTCTTTTGAGTAAGTTTATTTTTTACCCCTTTTATGTTAGAAACAATATATTTTCTTGTTGTACGTGGCTTTTCTACATTATAGGCAGATCTCTATTTGTTACCGATAATAAAATCATGATCTAATTATTGATCGAACTCTTCTTTGTGTAAATGGAGTTATTTTAGACTTCGAAATTGTGTAAGGAAAGAGCAATATTAGGAATCTTCTTTAAAATAAGAGAAGTTAATCATTTAGAAGTTGTTAATTTTATTAAAATATGGAGTTTTGGTTTTTAAATTTAGTTTGGGGTATTCATAATTTTTTCTTTTTCTAAATAGGTGAGAGGTGAAAAATTCATATTAGAAAAATTATGATAAAGAGTAAAAACTTGATTCTTTTTTCAAGACGAAGACTTGTGATGAAGATGAAAAAAATGTATCTACGTTAACTAAACTTGAGAAACTTCATGAGAATCCAAGAAGTGAAGAAAATGAAAAACAACTCTCTAAAGTTTCTAAAGTAAAAAAGCCCTATAATGTCACCCCTATAACGCTTGCCTAAAAAAGCCCAACGTTAAAAATGATTGGTGACAATTTTGTAAATTATGGGACTTTTTTAACGTCTGTCCATTTTGGATCAGACGTAATTTAACGTCTACCCCTCGAAACCCCGACGTTATTTAAAAAAGGACGTCAGCCTAGTCACCCCCCGATGTCACTTAACGTCAAACTATAGCCAGCCCCGACGTTAATTAACGTCGACCCACACTCCCCCGACTTTAATTTTCAATTATCTCTGCACAAAACGCAGAAACCCTACACTGTTTCCTCACGCCACCACTTCTTCTGCAATCGTTCCCCGCTAGCTACCACTATTTCGCAACTCCAGGTGAGTTTCGAACGTTTTCCACCGCCAAATTTGTTGGGATTTGATTGTGGATTTTTTTCTAGGCATTTTATACCGAATATTTTACGTTTTCATCCCCATTTGTAGCGTTTTGAGATTCGTCATACTTGCTTTTCGTCCCCACTTGGCCAGCAACGTGCGAAGACCCTAGCCTCCCTCTCCAAGTTTGTCTTTCAATTTGGTACAAGAGGTTAATTTTTCATTTCTTTGATTTACTCGTTATCTCTTGTTCATTGTATGTATATAATTGCTTGTATTTTTTATTTGCCATTATAGTTTTAATCTTAGACTATATTTTTGGCCTATTTCTGTTTTTTGTTTAAATTTTTTTAATAATGTTTGTAAAATTAGGAAATAAAATTATATTTATTGTTAGATGTTGCATGTTTAAATAATTCTAATTGTATTTGATTTTTTAATATTATTGTTGCATTAATTGTTATTTTATATATGTAGATTTATTATACTTTAGTATACAATTTGCATCATACATTGGTGGGTAGGTGTTTTTACTTGTAATATTTTATGATATTCATATATAATGAAATTGTATTACTTTTTCAACTGTTCAAGAATTAATTACCTCTACCAGATGATATTATCCACACACTAAGACAGGAATGGGCAGCATAACTATTGGAAAGATAAAGTTGATACCACAGGAGTTAGAACTCCTTTAAAAAACTTTGTTGGACAAAAATTCCATGTTGAAACTTTTAGTTTGGTGTTATTTGTATTAGTTTAGAATACTTAACTGTTATTAGATATAACTGTAAGTCCTGAATTGTGCTGAAAATATTATGAAACTGTTCTTGGAATTTTCGGATTTTCAGGTGTGAGAATGTTGTAAAAATAGTCAAATTTAAAAAAAAATAGCACTGTTTGACATCTGATGATGCTTTGACAAACATCAAATAACGTCAGCTAAGGTAAGCCCCGACGTTATTTGACGTCTATCAAAGCATAACCAAACGTCAAACATTGTAGTTTTTTAGCACCATTTAGCACGAAAATTGACGTCTGGTCCCTTTTTACCCCGACGTTGGATAATGTTAGACCCTTTTGTCCCCGACGTTAATTTTCGTCTGCTCTAGTTTCTAACGTTATTTTGACGTCACCCAGTACAACATCGGTGTTTGGGTAGACGTCAAAGGTTAAAAATATCGGTGGTTAAAAGCCTTTTTTGTGTTAGTGATATAATGAATTTGAAAATTTTTTAGAACGTGATTAGGAGAAGCGTCATATCATGACTCTTCCAGTTTCTATAGCTACAACTGAAAGATATTTTTCTGCAATTAAAATAATCAAGAATAGGCTGCGAAACAAAATGGAGGTTGAATTTTCAACAAGTAACATGATAATATATATTGAAAGGGATATTGCAACAAGCTTTAGTTCTGATTCAATTATTGAAGATTTTAAGTCATCGAAAGAGCATAAAGCAGTTTGGTATGACAACTCTTACAATGAAAATGGTCTAAGAAACAATTTCTTAACACTAAAAAACACAAATTGTCAAGCAACACCAAACAAATCAATAAATAAAATATATTGAAACACAATTAAATATATATATATATATATATATATATATATATATATATATATATATATATATATATATAACTTAATGAAAGGAATAATAAAGAATGAAACTTTGATTTTGGGATCACTAAAGTCGTAGGTACTCAAAGAATGATGTGAAACTTTTGTGGTGCAGTTCCTTCCTCAAATCATAGGAAATTGATGTCATTATTTAGCTTCCCTTGATGTCATGAGTATGCTTTCCTTCAAAATTACATTTTAATTATTTGAGGTTATATTTAAATTGTTTAAAGCATCTAATTATTTGAGCTTGTTCTAACCATGACATTTTCTGCAATATTTTATAGATGTTTTCGCCAAAAGTCAGGTTGGGGGTTCGATTCCCACTGGCAACAACCCACCCAGTATGAATGGACGGAGAAGGGTGAGGGGTTGGGGTGCATCGGGCTGTAGTAACTTGACATGCTCTGGGCGTGGTGCGCCAGGGATGTTACATGACAGCCTCTAGGGCCCGAGGAGGGGTAGCCAGGGATGTTACAGATTGGAATGTTATCTGTTTTGTAGGTGATATTTATTCAAACGTTGTAGTATGCACCAAGTTGGGAGTACTAGTGGTTGGTAGTGCACCTAATTGGCACGAAAACGCCTTCTGTATCTTTATTGTTGCTCACGTGTCACACTCGCAGGTGCATAATCTTCTAACCATTATTTTTAATGTGAGTCTATATTTTTTATGCCACTTATTTGGATGTTAGATATGTTATTCATTATATGCTTAAATATATCATGTTAGTCTTAGCTTCCCGTTTGAGATTGAATACGAAAATTATTTATTGTCTACAATTTTTTTTTCGTAAAAATTATATTTTGTAAGATATAATTTAAAAAGAGACAATACTAATAATTTAAATTTATTCAATCTTGAATTATCTGGTTGGACAGTTGAAGAAGATTAATCATTTTCTAGTAGTTTATTAGTGCATATATATTTTAATATACATATCTTAAAATTCATGAATATTTGTCAATTGTATTTTGTATTGATCTTCGAGTGCATATTTGATTGTGGTTGATAATCACTTTCATTTCGTGTATCCTGAAGAACAATACGAAATGTTGGCAAAATTTCGTGAAATTTAAGATATGTATTTTAAAACTAAAATATGTTCCAATAAAATAAAGAAAGTAAAGGTTAAGGCAAAATGTCTTGTATGGTGTTCCCTCCAGGTTTGATATTTCTATCTATATATTTATAATTGTTTGGTTGATTTTCGTCCTTAATTAATTGTAACGTTATTGATATAATGTAGTGTAATAGACAAATTGACTCATATGAATGTGGTTACTATATAATGTAATGGATGACAACCTTGTGCGTGTTCGTATTACAACTAATTGGGAAACGGTAATATATATTTGAATTAAAACAAATACTTTGCAATATTTCCTTTCTATATACTAACTTAACTTAATCTCTTATTTTGTAAACATTCAAAAGGCCTGTCCCAATTCCTGCGAAGTCCATAAAGTTTGGTAGGATAGTATGTGCAAAATATATAATTCAAATGTACAATAGTATTGATTAGGATATGTATTTGGGTTGTGAATGATTTGTAATTGTCTTTTAAATGCTTTTGGATTGTGGATGTGTTATAAAATATTATGTTCTAGTTTGTGCTGGTTTTTGAAAAAAATATGCAGGTTTAAATGTGGGAATAACTATAAAATAGAAAATGTATTTAAGAAAAATAGTATATTAGGCCTCAGTTCTTACCATAATCGAGGCAAAAAGGTGCTATATGACCTCGGTTTAAACCAAGACCGAGGCCAAAAGCTCTTCGAATTTTTAAATAAATTAAAAGTTTAGTGACTCTATGGCTTCGGTTGCCAGCTTAACCGAAGCAGAAAAGTGGATATATGACTACATGTCAACTTAGAACCGAGGCAGAAAGTGAATATATGGTTTCGGTTCACACCCAAGGCCAAAAGCCGCCCCCTTTTGGCCTCGTCCCAATATGCTTCGGTTCTGCAATTAATGCAGAATATTAAAAACAATCGCTGCCAAAATCTCCTTCCTGCATTGGTGTCATCATCACTTCTACCCTCAAAATGCACAAATTTTATAAATTCATCTACTTCGTTCTTATCCATACGTGTATATATATATATATATATATATATATATATATATATATATATATATATATATATATATATATATATATATATATATATATATATATATATATATATATATATATATATATATATATATATATA